>Ga0222687_1000007_pt1 | contig 115328 bp, 119 predicted proteins | sample AntAcemetage1163_FD_179837 | JGI IMG/M metagenome (GOLD analysis project Ga0222687, IMG submission 179837) | Saline water microbial communities from Ace Lake, Antarctica - #1163 | ecosystem: Environmental > Aquatic > Non-marine Saline and Alkaline > Saline | place: Antarctica: Ace Lake...
GAGGGACGGCCAGGAGAGGGGATTTTCCCCCTCATCGAGCGAACGGCCATCTGCCGCTGATGCTTGCTCGTCATCCCAAAATCCCTCAGTGAATGAGGTGTTGCGACGACCACTTGAAACCGAGCAGTTCACCTCCGGTGACTTCGTGGCAAGGCTCAAGACAGAGGAGATCAAGATCAGCTGGTCTGGTAGAGGGCGCTGCTACGACAACATCCTGGTGGAGAGACTATGGAGGACAGTCAAATATGAGGAGGTGTACCTGCGCGCCTACAGCGATGGCTGGGAAGCTGAAATCAGCTTGTCCCGATTCCTATGGAGGTACTGCCATGTAAGACCCCATAGCTCATTGGGTGGCAAAACTCCCAATGAGGTCTACAATCAAATTGAACCCTGTCCCTCCCCGCCCGAGGTTAACGATGTCAGGGGCCAGATCTGTCCAATAAAAGCCATCCACCTCAGCCTTTGGCTGCCATGATCCCTACCGCCGCTTCGACGCGCCCCCGCCTGGCTGGTCTGCGCCAGAGCCTTGGACCCGGCATTTTGTTGGCCGGCGCCGCGATCGGTGGTTCACACCTGGTCGCCTCCACCCAGGCGGGGGCCCGCTATGGCCTCGGGTTGCTGGCGCTGGTGCTGCTGATCAACCTGATCAAGTACCCCTTTTTGTTGGTCGGCACGCGATTCACCGCCGCCACCGGACTGAGCCTGCTGGAGGGTTACCAACGCCAGGGACGGTGGTATCTGCCCCTGTTCCTGCTGATCACCGCCGCCACCGGCGTGGCCAACATCGTGGCGGTGGCAGCGGTGAGCGGCAGCCTGGCCACCAGCTTGCTGCCGGCCTCGATCGGGGCGTTGCTGAGTGCCACCAACCTGGCCGTGCTGCTGCTGGTTCTCTCTCTACTGCTGTTGCTCTGGGGGCACTACCGCAGCCTGGATCGGTTGAGCAAGCTGGTGGTGGCGATCCTGGTGCTGAGCACCACCGCCGCCACCCTGGCCGCCCTGCTTCAAGGGCCTGTCTCCGGGGCTCCGATCGCCGCGATGTTCAGCCCCAGCCCCTGGACCCTGCCGGCCCTGCCGTTCCTGATTGCCCTGATGGGCTGGATGCCCTGTCCGCTTGATCTGGCGGCCTGGTCATCGCTGTGGATCTTTGCGCGCAGCGAGGATTCCGGCCATCAAGGCAGCCAAGCGGAGCTGGAGGCCGATTTCAACATCGGCTACGGCGCCACTGTGCTGATGGCGGTGCTGTTCCTGGTCCTGGGGGCCTGGGTGATGCACGGCACCGGCCGCAGCTTTTCGCCGGCCGGTGCCGTTTTTGCGCAGCAACTGATCGAGCTCTATACCGCCAGCCTGGGGGGGTGGGCCTATCTCCTGATTGCCCTGGCGGCCTTCACCACGATGTTCAGCACCACCCTCACCTGCCTGGATGGCTATCCCCGTTCGGCTTCGGCCGGGCTGCGGCTGCTGCGGGGATTCCGGGGCCGCGACGTTCAGAACCAGAGCGACCACAGCCTCTGGATCGGGCTTCATGGCTTTGCTGCCGCCGGGATTCTGCTCTTCTCCGCCAGCTCGATGGGCACCTTGGTGCAGCTGGCGATGGTGGTGTCGTTCGTGACCACCCCCCTGCTCGGCTGGATGAATCTGCAGGTGATCCAGGGCCGCCAGGTGCCGCCGGACCGCCGGCTGGGCCCCGCTCTGCTCACCGTGGCGCGGCTGGGACTGCTGGTTCTTGGCGGCTTCGTGCTGCTCTTCGCCGTCACTGGCCTCAGCCGCTGAGGCCACGGATCCTGGGTCAACCGTTCAGGGATTGCAGAGCGGGCAGAACTGCGGATCGGCCTTGGTGAGCCCATCGGCGCGCGGCCGCTCCTCACTGGCTGAGCAACTCACGCAGCCGAAGCGCTCGCTGCGCACCAGGTCTGTGGCCGTGCCGCACCAGTCACAGGGCAGCCCCAGCAGCACGTCGACCCTTCCCCAGCCCGGGGCCCCGCAGGTTGGGCAGGGACTGGCGATCCGGCGCACCAACTTGAAGGCCAGCACCCGGATCGAGGCCATCCGGGTGGGATTTTGGTGGGCGCGCATGTCCGTTTCCAGCAGGGCCAGCCCATCGCTGGAGGCACGGCTGGCCTGCTCGATCGCCTCGCGCAGTTCGGCCACGGCGCCGAGGCCCTTGCTCAGGCAGGGTTTCGCGCGAGCCCGATGGGGTTGCACAATCACGGCGTGGGTGGGGAAGCCGATCCGGTCCAGCCACGGATCCAAATCCGCGCCGGGACTGGCGGTGCAATGGTCGAAGTTGGTGCGACAGCCGACCAGCTGCTCGGTGATCACCAGGCCTTGGGCCCGGTCCACCCAGGCCATCCATTCCATCGCCAGGGGCAGAAAGGGCAGGGCCGGGTGCGGCCCGAAGCTGCCTTCGCTGGCCAGGCCCAGATCCAGCCCGGTTTCTGCCATTCCCGCTTCGGCCTTAAGGCGACAGGTGGTTTCGGCATCGCTGAGCCGGGGCCGCTCGCCACTGAAGCTGCCGAGGCTGTCGGTGTCAAAGCCGCTGGCGAGCACCAATTCCGCCCCCAGACCCTTGCGGAAAGGCCTGGCGATCACCTTCTCCTTGCCGTGCCGGGTGGCGAGGCTCACCCGCCGACCCCAGCCCAGCCAGCCAGGGGCAGAAAAATCAGGTCCAAGCCCAGGGCTCACGCTGCTGGCGAAATCAATGGAATCAATAATTTACGCCGGTTCATCAATCCACAGGGAAAGGAGCAACAGTGCGTCAATCCGATCACGACAGCTGATTGCCTGGATTAAGAACCCTTTAGCCAGAATTGATCCAAGTCCACGCTCAAGTCCCTAGGGTTCGGCATCAGCAAAAAGACGAAAAACAAAACAAATGTTTGCCGTGTTGATCCCTTGCCGATGGGGTTCACTCCCTCTTTCTCATTACTCCATCCTTTGCTTGGGTTCATGATCAACAGCCTGACCGTAGAAAAACTTCAGCTCACGCTGGATGCAGCCAGCATCCTGCCGTCCCATCTCTGCTGGAGATTGGTCGATGGCTACATCCGCGCCAATACCTGGACGCTGGATGGCGATGTTGTGACGATCGGATTGGCCGGTCCCGGTGATCTGATTGCTCCCCTGAATTCGAAGGGGCAAGCCATGGAAAGAGTCTGCCTGACAAGGGTCAGTGTGGAGGAAGTCAGCCCGTCGAATGAGGAGCTGTCCGCCTGTCTTCATCACCAGATGGCCCAGGCCATCAGCCTGCTCCAGATCGGCAGGCTCCGGCCTGTTGATTCCAGGCTGATCCATCTGCTGCACTGGATCGGAGCACGCTTTGGCATGATCAGCAGTCAGGGCACCGTGGTATCGCTGCAGGAAATGAACCTGACCCATCGCATGTTGGCTGATCTCACCGGCATGACCCGGGTAAGCGTGACCAAAGCCTTGAGCCGTTTCAAAGCCAGCGGTCTGATCGTGACCAGGAGAGATGTCGATCTGCTGCTTCCCCATGGAATCCACGGGCACCCCTGGCACCTCTAGCTCGGCCGGGTTGAGCTTGGCTGGATCGCTTCTGCCTCGTTTCCTTCCTTATTGGCTGGATGGGCGGAGCTGATCGCTGCCATTCGCGCTCGTGCATGACAAAGACAATCAATGATTCAACTCTCTCGCTTCGTCGTCCCAAGCGGCCTTAGGGTCCTGCAGCCGCAGCCCTGGCCGCAGGAATGGAGACCAGCAATCCCTTCCCCAACCCGCTTGATTCGGGGCTTGATTTGGCGCTTGGACTGGCGTGGCTGCATCCTGATCTGGCCACCTCGCTGACGCGAGGTTTATAGAATTTCACAGCCAAAGAGCGAGATATTGCGTCGTTTTTCTGTTGGCTTCCATTTTTCTCCCCTTCTTTCTCTTGTCAGCCTGACCATGCCGCGTCGCCGCAGATTTCTCTCCATTTTCAGCGCCACCCTGGCGAGCACCCTGGTGCTCAACGCCTGTGGGAACGCTCCTGATCGGGGCGGACTTGCTGATGGAGCCAGCTCTAATTCGACGGCCGCGGCCAAGCTCGAAACCAGGTCGATCACGCTTGGCTATGTCCCGATCCTGGAGGCCGCTGCCCTGGTGGCCGGTGTGGAACAAGGCTTCTTTGCCAAGCATGGCCTTGAGGTGACCTTGGCCAAGCAGGCCAGCTGGCCCGACGCCAGTGAAAACGTGGTGATCGGCTCAGCCGGTGGCGGCATTGACGGCGGCCAGTGGCAATTGCCGATGCCGCACCTGATCACTGAGGGCCTCATCACCAACGGCAAGAAGGTGCCGATGTACGTGCTGGCGCAGCTGAGCAGCCAGGGCAATGGAATTGCCGTGTCCAACTCCTTGAAGGAGGCCAATCTGCGGGTCAACCTGACCCCTGCTGCTGCGATCATCCTTGGCTTCCCCAAGACCGATGGGCGCAAGTTCCGGGCTGCCCACACCTTTGCCAATGCCAATCAGGATCTCTGGATTCGCTACTGGCTTGGTGCAGGCGGCATCGACCCCGACAAGGACATCGAGCTGCTGACGGTGCCCTCCACTGAAACGCTGCAGGGGATGCGCAACGGCTCGATGGAAGCCTTCAGCACCGGTGATCCCTGGCCGTTCCGGATCGTGGCCGACAATATCGGCTACATCGCCGCGCTCACCGCCGAGATCTGGCCCGTTCACCCGGAGGAATTCCTGGCTGTGCGCGCTGACTGGGTCGACAAGCACCCGCAGGCCACCATCGCCCTGCTCAAGGGACTGATCGAGGCGCAGCAGTGGGCCGACAAGCCCGAGAACAAGATGGCGCTCGCCCAGATGCTCAGCTCCCGGGCCTACTTCAACACGCCGGTTTCCGTGCTTGAGCCGGCCCTCAAGGCCCAGTACAAGCTCGGTGCCGACCTGAAGACCTCCAACGATCCCAAGCTTGGTCCGCTCTACTGGAACAGCGATCGCGGTGTGATTTCCTACCCCTACAAGAGCCTCAATCTCTGGTTCCTGGTGGAATCGATCCGCTGGAAGTTCCACCCCGGACAGCTCGATACCATCGCCCAGGCGAAGGCCCTTGTTGACAAGGTGGTCCGCGAAGATCTCTGGCGTCAAGCGGCCATTGAGGTGGGCGTTCCCGCTGCCGACATTCCCAGCGGTTCCTCGCGGGGCAAGGAAACCTTCTTTGACGGCATCGTCTTTGATCCGGAGAATCCCCAGGCCTATCTCGACAGCCTGAAGATCAAGCGCTGAGCCTGCCTGCGCAGGCAGGCTCCAGCCCCGTCAGTCCTCTACCCGTACGGTCACGGGAGTGTGGGTCTGGGCTTTGGGGGCGGTGACGGTGAGCAGGCCGTCGCGGTAACGGGCCTGGAGGCCGGTGCGCTCAAGCGGAACGGGGAACTGGAAGCTGCGCTTCAAGAGGCCGTAGTTGAACTCGCTGTGCAGGGGAGTCGCCTGCTTGGCTTCGTTGCTCTGGGCCTGCTGAGCGTCGCCACTGTCCGTGGCAGGAGTCTGGGATTCGCGCTTGGCGCTGATCACCAGGGAGCGGTCGCTGGCTTGAACATCGATCGATCCGCGATCGACGCCGGGGAGTTCCAAGACCACCGTGTAGGAGGTCTGGCTTTCCTGCACTTCGGCGGCAGGAACGAGATCGGTCTGGCGCACCTGTTGCTCCAGGCGCTCCAACAGTTCGAAGGGGGAATGGCGCAGGGTCAGCATGGTGATGTCCTCTACGGATTGATGAATTCGGGTGGGTTATGGATCACCCGCCAAGCCAATGTGGCGCCTTTTGATGCCAACCAAGCCGGCGAAAACCGATCCATTCGGTACGGTGTCTACGCCTCGGTCGGTCTACCCTCCACGCCAGAACGGAGAACCGAACGCCTTGCCAATCACCAGCAGGCAGGCCGCGTTCACTCAGAGCCACCACCATCGGGAAAAGCAGGCCGCCTGGGCGCAGGCCGCACCGCTGGCGTTGCGCACGGTCCAGAGCCGGGCTGACTCGATGCGGAAGCGGCGGCCCTGGCTGTCGATGCGAATGCCGCTGTAGCCGCTGATGGCTTCCTGCCGCCGTGCCGTGGCCAGCAGCTCGGCGCGCCCTGGGCGCTCGGAGGCTTCGGCGGTGAGCCGCGACGGCATCCCGACCATGGCGCTCCAGGGCCGGCGCCAGAGGCCAAGCGCCGCGGCGTTGGCATAGATCAGCCGGGGATCGTCGCCGCCGCCATGGGCGAGCACCACGGCAGAGGCGGCGAACAGGTCCTGGGCGCGGCCACGGGAGTGGCTGGCCTGGCTGGCGATCAGGGGCCGGCCGAAACCGCTGTGGAACGCGGCGAGCAAGGCCTCGGCGAACTCCAGGGCGGCAGGGCTGAGCCAGGGGGACTCCGCCGGCAGCGGCTCAGGCGTGAGGAACAAACGGGCATCAACCGGTATCAACCGGGATCAGGGCCACTGCCCATCGCCTGGGCCATGGCCGCCTTGCCGAGCCGGTTGCCCTGGGCCTTGAGCTGCTCCAGGAAAAGGCGGTTGGCTTCTGGGAAGAGGGGTTCGGCGGCGAGCGGTAGTTCGCCCGCCTCATCCAGGCCCGTTTCGCCTTCCATCGCCTGGGTGATCACGACCAGATCCGGATCGAGGGCAGCGGCGTACGACCACCACAGGCTCGGGTCGGTGATGGCGGCATGAACCGGGTGCGGCGCCTGGGCGGCGAGCGGCTCAGCGGGCACCGGGGCTGGGGCCTGGCCCTTGCCTCCAGCTTTGGAGCGCCCCTTGGCTTCTGCTTTGGCCTCTGCTTTGGCAGCAGTTTTGGCGGCGGCTTTGGCGCTGGCGGCCCTGGACACCAGCAATTTGCGGCGCTGCACAGCCAGATCGGCGAGCAGCTGGCTGCGGCTGCGCCCCCGCATCTGGAAGAGCACGAAGGGGTCTTCGCTGAAGCGGTCGCCCATCAGGAAGTAGACGGCGCTGACGTGTTTGCAGGGGGCGGCCTTGTCCGGGCAGCTGCACTCGCAGCGCACCTCTTGCAGTTTGAAGGGGAACAGGCGCTTGCCGCTGGCGGCAAAGGCCCGCTCGATGTCCTGGGGCATCACGCCAGCCAGCAACTGGGCCGACCAGCGGGCCTTCTGGCCGAGCGCTTCGAGCACGTAGCCCCAGTCTTCGTCGGAGAGGGTGTCGAGCCAGAGCTTCACCTTGTAGGGCTCAGCTTCGGTGCCCTGCACCCGGGCATGGACCCGGCGCCCCTCAAAGCGGATCGAAAGCACGTTGCCGGAGCGGGCGTAGGTCCAGGCGCGCTCCAGCCGTTTCTTGTAGCGGTAGGAGTTGATCAGCTCCATCCACTGCTCCACCCACCAGGGCTGCTGCCCCAGGCCCTGCTGACCCAGCTGGGTGGTGATTGGGCTGCCGCCGGAGGCGACGCTGGTGCCGGAGGAGGTCATGGAGAAAGTATGCCGAGTGGCGGGGCCTGCGAGCCACCAGGGCAGTGACAGAACAAGTGGAACAAACAGAACACAAGCGTTGATGGCACCTTACTTCTTTAAAAATACAAGAAAATAGACCGCTTTGCGATATAATTTTTTGTGGGCTTTTGCTGCGGTTTTTAGTAGTTATGTAATTTGTTTATACGGAAAGGAGCTTGGCTGTTGTTGCCTGATTGCCCTTTCTTGCTGAGCTGTAGTTAGGAGCGGTTGCGCCACTCCATGGATGGCTGCCGATCGGCGTATGCGAAATAATCTGTTCACCCCGCTCCCAGGCGCATCGCCTTGACAGGAGTTCTAAATCGTCAAACCATTTTGTCTTTGTCATCTGCCCCTCATGCAAGCGAATATGATAGACATAGTCTTTAATCACAATGCCTGGCGCCATACAGGTTACGGCAATCATCATGCCAATGTCTTCGCCTTGGGGCAGGCCCATCCATCCGCCAGCTTTTTTCAGAAGATTGGCATCCACCAACAAGGTTGTCGGCCCTAGTGGAATACTGGCTTTTGGTGTTGGCCAACTACGCCAGATGTCTCCAGGAGAGCTGGGCCCTGCTGGCACGATTGCTGGATCAATCTTGCAATCATCTGTGCAATATCCGGCTGACCAAAGAGCACCATGTTGCCCTTTTAACGCGGCTAGTCTTTTGTCAATGGAGTGTGGATAGAGCCAATCATCGTCATCGGCACTTGTGATCCAACCGCCTCGGGCAATCGCCAGGCCTAAATTGCGTGCTGCGGCCTGGCCAATCGGTCGCTCTGTCTTGATGACTGTGGATGTCTTGCGGATCTCGCTTGGCAGGGCTTCACCGCTTTGGCCATCAACGACAATAACGTGTTCAACCACACAATCATTGTTTTGTAGGCTTTGATTTAATTCCACCAACATGCTCAGCCGATCTGGCAATAGCCTGGTTGGAGTAATAACGCTAACAGTCATCCAGTTGCCTAAGACTTGCTTTTTGGTTAACTCAAAAATGACTGGAACTTTTAGTTCTCCAGCCTTGGTGACTGTGGCTTAAGGCTTACACTTTACAATATTTGATAATAAAATAGCACATTGCGATCGCTTGAAATCTCATTCATGAGCTCAGCCTTACATCTTACCATTTTGTGTGTTGATCTCGTGAGCCCATGTTGAAGCCTTCGGCGTGCGGCGGCCAGCGCGCTGATTGGAGTTTGCGATCTTAGGGCTGAGCGGTTGAAATTCGGCTTAATATTCAGGTGGTCGATGCTTTTGCTAGCGCTTAAAGAGCGGCTTATAAAATAGCTTGCTGGAAATACATGGATGTTGTCGTTAAGGAAGAAAGTTTCACCAGTGCTGGAGCTGCCGCTATCTAACATGAACGTAGATTCCGACCATGCCAGCAACCAGATTGCGGTCCACTGTCTTGAGGCGCTAATGGCTTCTTCGCTCCGCATTAAAACTGATGCAGCAGTGCCTGTCTCTTTCCGTTTCGTCGGCTAACTTCTGCTGCTAGCCCGAGAGTTGACAGACGATGCTTCAGACAAAACCGTTTTTCCAGAAGCACCAGAAGCACTTGTTGGCCCTGCTGCTGCTTGGTGGCAGTCTTCTGCTGACAAGCCTGAAGGCAGTGGCGGATGGCGAGCCCGCTGGGGTCCAGGTGCAAACGCTGGTCCGATCCGGCCAGGCGTGGAACGGCACGCGCCTGCCCGCCTATCCCAGAGGTGAGCCGGAGCTCACCGTGCTGCACATCACGATTCCCCCGGGGGTGAAGCTGCCGATGCACATCCACCCGGTGATCAACGCCGGCATGCTGATCCGCGGCCAGCTGCTGGTGATCAGTGAGGCGGGCCCCTCCAAACAACTCAAGGCGGGCGATGGAATAATCGAGATGGTGAACCAGCCCCACTACGGCACCAATAACGGCACGGAAACCGCCGAGATCGTGATGGTCTATGCGGGGGTGGAGGGCAAGCCGATTACCGTCCTTGAAGTCGCTCCAGCAACCAGTGCCGAGCGTGAGTAGGCGTGTAGCCACTACTCTTTTCCAAGCAGCTCTGTATTCATAGCCGATTGTTCTCTGGCCGATTGTTGTCTAATTTCACGTTAAGCGTGGGGGCTTCGGTTAACTGAATCGTGGTGGATGCAATGTTGACGCGTTGTTCTGTCCTTGCAAACTCATCGAGAATTCGCGTGAACAGCTGATCCTTGATCAGGCGTCGGGTTTTGTAGTCAACCACGTAGCGAATGGTGAATTCTATCCAGTTGTCAGTGAGAACGAGGCTGACGACGGGGTCAATTCTGGCATCTTCAATTAAATACTTCCTGAACATCACTTGCCAGGCGGCTTTGACATTCGCTGTTGTATTGGTTGGAATCATCTCTGCAATCACTTGTTCAAGGATGGATCGTGCCAAGCGATGATCGCTTCCGTACTTCACAGGGATTTTGATCTCGTCCCATAAATAGGGAAAGTCGCCCGAGTAATTGAAGACTGGCGCCTTGAACACAAAGCTGTTGGCGATGCGGACAATCCTTCCCGTGTAAAGGTCAGATTCCACCCACTCGCCCAGTTCCATCAACGTTGTTCGAAGTATGCCGATATCAATGACATCCCCTTTACTGCCTCCTATCTGGACCCGATCCCCCGGGTTGTAAAAGCCACCAGCTGAAATCGCAATCCAGCCTGCCACGCTGGCAATCACTTCCTGCAAGGAAAAGGTAATGCCTGCGCTCGCAACACCAATGGCAACGGTCAAGCCACCCAGCCGATCCTTGAAGACGATCGTAATGAAGACAAAGCCCGCAAGATATCCAGAAAAAGTAATGAGTTTGCGCCCGTAGTAGCGGCTATCAGAATCTTTGAGATAACGTGTTAGTGAATATTGAAATGAGCGAATCAATAGGCTGATGACCAGAAGTCCGGCCACAGCAATGAATAGCTTCGAGACGAGGGGATCGGCCAATAAAGAGCTGACCCACTGAATTAAAGTCTGCATGTTTTCGTATCGCTTGGGGCTTCTTCATTGCTGAGCATCTACAAGGCTCCTAGGGAGCCAATTCAGCTTGCTCAGGGTCTTCCAGCAGCCGTGGCAGCAGTTGCACCAAATTGCAGGGGCGGGTGCCGCCATCGAGTTGGGCGCTGATCAGCCGGTCCCAGGCTGTTGTCACCGCATCGGGTGATCCCGGCAACACGAAGATCACGGTGCCGTTGGCCACGCCGGCCAGGCAGCGGCTCTGCAGGCTGCTGGTACCGATCGTCTCAAAGGAGAGCACCCGGAACAGCTCCCCGAAGCCCTCGATTGTTTTGTCGAGCAGAGGTGCGACGGCCTCAGGGCTGCCGTCGCGGCCGGTGAGGCCGGTTCCACCACTGCTGATCACCACCTGCACGGCCGGATCGGCAATCCAGCCGCTGATCGCGGCACGGATGGCATAGCGGTTATCGGGAAGCAGGGCGCGATCCACCAGCCGGTGACCGGCGGCTTTCAGCCGATCGCTCAGCAGATCGCCGGAGGGATCGCCGCTGGCGGGGTCGGCGCTGCGCCGATCGGAAACGGTGAGCAGGGCAACCGTCAGGCTCACCGGAGGCTTGAATCAAACACCAGCGAACTGTAGGCAGCGGCTTCTCTGTCGTCAGAACGTGATGGGCTCCAGTTCAGGGCTCTCCCAGCGATGCTGCCGGCGTTCGGCCACCAACGGTCGAAGCGTGAATCGGGGGGGGCGGCCGGCTGAGACCTCCAGCCGCACAGCCGAATAGGGGCGCCGCAGGCTGCTGCCCTTGCCACTGCGGCCGATGAACAGCTGCGAGTACGCCACCGTGCAGTCAGCCGCTTCGATCCGCTCCTGCAGGTCCGCTCCTTCGGGCCGCTGACGGCGCAGGCTGTAGCCGCTGCCCCCACAGATCAGCCAGGGAATGTGGGCGTCGCCATGGCCGGTGTCGCCGCTGCGCAGCAGCTCCAGGCAGTGGGCGTGGCCGCTCAGCACCAGATCCAGCAGGGGTTGCTTCTGCCCTTGCTGAACCTGTGCTTCCTCCAGTTCCGCGGCCACCTGATCGAGCACCCGGCGGAGTTGATGGCGTACGGCCAGGGTCTGCCCCTGGAACCACTTGGTCGCCTCGGTCACATACGGCGGATGGTGAAGCACCAGGACGCGCCCGCGCACGGCCGGGTTGCGCCAGGAGGCCACCAACCGATCCCGGAGCCAGTCAAGTTGCTCCTGATCGACACTGTCGGCGCCATCCCCGCTGTTCAGGCGCTTCTCGATATCGAGGAGTTGTTCGTCGATCGCCTCGATCTCACCAGCGAGATCATCAGCGCGATCGCCCGGTTCCGTGTTCTGCAACGAAGGCAGCAATTCCAGGCCGATGGCCTTGAGTCGTTCGGCCTTCTGCTGGTGGAGTTCAGCCCGTTCGGCCAGCCAATCCTGCCGCTTTTGGCCCCCCTTACCGGAGCCCTGTCCCGGCAAGGGTTGGTTGAAAGTGTTGGAGTCGAGCGCGAAGACATCAATGCCGGCATGGCGGAAGCTGTAGTAACGATTCGGCAGCCGCGTGAAGTTGCCGGGCCGGTAGGTGAGGCAGCGCCTGTCATCCACCCTGCTGGTGTAGTGCTGGTCGAGATGGTCGCCCAGCGAGTGTTTGGGACGGCCCTTGAGGTAATCGAGAAAGGCGCGGGCGAAGGCATCCCCGCGGTGGGAGCCATGCCAGCCCACATCCAGGTTGATCAAAGAGCGCAACAGCCATTGCAGCGGGCCGGTGATCCCAGAGAGCAGTCCGAGCAGCAGGGGCAGATCGTAATAGTCGTGATTACCGAGAACGGGAAAGAAAGGCAGCTTGAAGGTCATCTGGTCATAGGCGATTCTCTTCGGTTGATCACCGCCCACCAACCAATCCCGGTAGGGACGAATGAAATTTCGGCGGTATTGCTCACTGGAGCCCACCTGATAGACCAGATCTCCGGTGTGCAGCACGAAACTGGCACCGTTGCCCTGCTCCATCAATAGCTTGGCCACCTGGCACTGGGGCCTGCGCCGGCGATGGCGCCCAGTGCCACTCCCGGTACCGCTGTCGCCCAGCACCAGAAAACTGAATGGATCCTCTGGTCCGAGTTCGGAGCTGAAGGCCAGTTGCGTCTGATCGATCTGCCGACTGGTGATTGCCGGATCCTGCCAGCACACCCGTTGCTGCATGGCGTGCATCTTGACGGGAATCGTCGGTTCTTGAATCAGCTGCATCAGCGGCTAAGGCGAGGGCAAGGGGGCGTAAATCGTGAGACTGCCGGGCAGACATTCAAAGGTGATCGGGTTGGCCTCGACGATTTCGCCATCGATCACAAGGAGCTGGGCCGGATCGGTTTCGATCGTGATTGTGCGGGCCCGGAAGCAGAGCAGATCCTCGCGATCTGTCGGCGTCTGCACCACGGCTGAAGCCGCCAGCGAGGCCAGGGCATTGAGGCTCTGCAGAGGGTTCGCTGGTGTGGCGATGGTGACCTCCAGCAGGCCGTCGTCGGGGATGACCCGGCCGAATCCCTGGGCCAGAACAGAACTCGATGGTGCCACATTCGCCACTGTGATTGCGGCGGATTCAAGTTCAATCAGTTCGCCATCGATTGTCAGGCTGGCTTTAAAGGTGGCCTGATTGGCCAGCTGCTGGGCACCCGCCAGCAGATAGGCCAGGGTGCCCAGCAGGTTCTTGAGCTCCCGGGTCGCCCGGCTCACCATCCCGGCTTCAAAACCCAGTCCGGCCAGCAGAATCATCGGCTTGGCATTGCAGCGGGCCGCATCGATCACATGGGTGTTCCCCGCCAGGATCGTCCGGCAGGCTCCGCGAAGATCGAAGGGAATGCCAAGGCCAGCCGCAAAGGCATTGGCGGTGCCCCGCGGGATGATCCCCAGGGGGATCCCGGTGCCGATCACCGCGCCCGCCACCGCAGACACGGTGCCATCTCCACCCGAGGCGATGATCATCGTGCTGCCCGGATCACTCTCGGGTTGGGCTGCGATTCTGGCGACGATGGCGCTGGCCTGGTCGGTGGGATCGACATCGATCTTGGTCATCACCACATTCAGCAGAATCTGCGGCTCCAGGAGATAGCGGATCTGGGCGAGTTCCTGATTGGGATCTCCCTGCCCGGCCACGGGGTTGAAGATCAGATAGGCCACGCGGCTGTGCGCCAGCCCGTGCATCGCCAGATCGGCGGTGGCTTCATTGAGAGCCAGCGGTGTGTTCTCGATGGCACAGGCCCGGATCAACAGCGGCAGCTCCGAGGCCAACTGCACCGTGCCCCCAATCTCAGGAAAGAAGATGATGGCGGCCACTTCGGCGGCCAGCACCTTGCCGGCCAGCTCGATATCACCGCCGGTCTTCAGGGGCCTTAGCTCTGTGGTCTTGAGAGAGGCGGTTCTTGGATCCTGGCGAAAGGCCTGGGCCAGCTCCGGTGTTGTGAGCAGCGCAAAGGCGGTGATCGCTGGCTTGTACTGATCCATCCAGGCCAGCAGGGCCTCAAGCTGGGATGGGTGCGCCAGTAAGCAAAGAGCCTGGGACATCCTCAAATCCGTGCGCGAGGCCGTGTTGGGGCGAAGGCCCTAGGCCATCTTGACTTCGGCTTGGGCCTTGGCCGTGGAGCCTTGCAGCCATTGATCGATGGCTGGCGGCAGCAGGCAGCGGCGCCGGCTGGAGGTGTCGATCGCCAGATGGCGTGTGAGGCCGCGGGCCACTTCCTGGCTGTCATCGGTGCTGCGGCGGAAGACATAGGCGACCTCAAAGCGGCCGGAGTCAAGCGGCAGGGGCGTGAGCTGAACCGAAAGCTTGTCACCGCAGGCCAGGGGCCTGAGGAAATCGGCGCTGCAGTGAATGATCGGCAGGGCCACGGCCACGCCTCCATTCGGGCTGGGAAACAGGGCGGTGGCCTGGATGCCGAATTGTTCCAGGCTTTGCTCGTAGGCCTCGTGGCACCAGCGCAACAGCTGATGGAAGTGCATGACGCCGGCGGCATCGGTGTCGCCGAAGCGAACGGTGCGCTGCTGGGAAAGCCAGGGTGCGGGGCTGGTCAAAGGCTGTTCGATCGCAGGTGTTGAGCCGCTGTGTTGAGCCGCTGGAGAGTGGAAATCTAATCGAGCCTGACTCCGCCCTCTTGCCTTCAGCTTCGCCGTTGCTGCGCACAGGAGCCTCCAGTAGGTTTGCAGTCGTGCGTCTATCGATCTTTGGCTGATCCAATTGCCTACGAGGCTCCCACGATCAACAAGGCGTGGACAGCCTTCATCCCCCATGTCCCAACCATCCTGCTGATCTGGGTGGCCACGATTGCCATCTCCGCTGTTGGCGTATTCGTTTACTTCCTGTTCAGCCTGCTTGGTCTTGCAGTTGCTGGCGGGCCGGAGGTGGACACTGCCGCATCGATTGGTCTGGTGTTGGGCCAGGTCGGGCAGCTGCCGTTCTCGATACTCTCCAGTCTGGTTGGTGTGTTATTGGTTGCGGTGCCGGCGCTGCATTATTCAACGGGTGAGACGATCGCGCCAAGGCAGGCTTTTAAAACGCTGCTTGAACGTCCTAAACGCTATTTTCTGGCAGGCCTTCTTTTTGCGCTGACCTCGGCAATTGGGCTGCTGCTTTGTGTCCTTCCAGGCATTGCCGTGGCACTGGTTGCCCCTGTGTATGTCAACAAGATCTTTAACGGCGATGCCACGGTGATCGAAGCCTTCACCTCTTCGTTTCAGGCCGTTTATAAATCTCCCGATGGCCTTTCGTTCGTGGGGCTGCAGGTGATCGTCTGGGCGGTCACCGTTGTGGTCTCCCTGTGTACCTGCGGCCTTGGCGCCCTGGTGGCTGTTCCTGTTTCCAGCTTCTATCTTCAAAACGCTGTTTATTACAAGGGTCTGGTGCGTTGATCCCCAGGTTCAGAACGCCGGAAACAGATTGATTCCGGCGCCGTAGGTCATGCCGATGCGGAACGCCCAGTAGCCGGCCAGCAGGGCTGCGGCAGCCACCAGCCGGGGAGATGAGATCCCCCTAGGCCACAGTTCCCGTTGGCGGATCGCCTGCAGCGACCAAAGAATCAGTCCTGCCGCGGCGAGCGGGCCGAGGGCATGCAGCGCCAGGGATTCTCCGAAGTCAGCGACCAGGCTGGCGCTGATGGATCGGGTCAGATAGCAGGTGGGGCATGGAATGCCTGTCAGGGCGCGGAAGGGACAGGCCAAGCCAGGCAGATCCGGGTGCAGGCCCTTGAGCGCCAGGTAGCCGGTCAGCAGAGCCGGGACCCAATAGCCCGAGGCCCGCAATCGGTTCAGGAACGCTGAACGACGGCGACGAGCTGATTTCAGAGGCCCAACCGTCTGGGACACAGCCGTTAGCGGTCGACGGAGCCCATGATCACATCGATCGAACCGAGGATCGCCATGATGTCGGCGACCTTGGCTCCGGTCAGGATGTGGGGGAGGATCTGGAGGTTGTTGAAATCGGCCGCCCGGATCTTCCAACGCCAGGGAGTGACATCATCATTGCCCATGATGAACACGCCCAGTTCTCCTTTTCCGGATTCCAGCCGCGCGTAGAGTTCACCGCCTGGAATCTTGAAGGTTGGAGCCACTTTCTTGGCGATGTACTGGTAATCGAAGCCAGAGGAATCGCCGCCCTTGCCTTCCATCATCCGCTTGGCTTCGAGATTCTCGGTAGGACCGCCGGGGATGGCCTTGGCGGCCTGCTTGAGGATCCTCAGCGACTGGCGCATTTCCTCGATCCGCACCCGATAGCGGGCGTAGCAGTCGCCTTCGCTGGCGGTAGCCACGTCCCACTCGAAATCGTCGTAGCACTCGTAGTGATCCACCTTGCGCAGATCCCAAGGCACTCCAGAGGCGCGCAGCATCGGCCCGGAAAGGCTCCAGTTGATCGCCATCTCACGGCTGATCACCCCCAGACCCTCAATGCGGCGTTTGAAGATCGGATTGTTGGTGATCAGCTTCTCGTATTCATCGATTTTTGGCCCGAAGTAGTCGCAAAAATCGAGGCATTTCTCCAACCAGCCGTAGGGGAGATCGGCCGCCACGCCACCGATGCGGAAATAGTTGTTGTTGATCAGCCGCTGGCCTGTGGCTGCTTCCCAGAGGTCATAGATCATCTCCCGCTCGCGGAAGATGTAAAAGAAGGGGGTCTGGGCGCCCACATCCGCCAGGAATGGACCAAGCCAGAGCAGGTGGTTGGCGATCCGGTTGAGCTCCAGCATCAACACCCGGATGTGGCTGGCCCGCTTCGGCACCGTGATGTCCGCCAGCCGCTCAGGGGCGTTCACCGTGATCGCCTCGTTGAACATGCCGGCGGCATAGTCCCAGCGGCTCACATAGGGCACGAACATCACGTTCGTGCGGTTTTCGGCGATCTTCTCCATGCCGCGGTGCAGATAGCCGATCACCGGCTCGCAGTCCACCACGTCTTCGCCATCGAGGGTCACCACAAGCCGCAACACTCCGTGCATCGAGGGGTGATGGGGGCCGAAGTTGACCACCATCGGCTCGGTGCGGGTTTCGAGCTGCGTCATGGGGTCCCAGAACTGCTGGCGAATGCCGGGATCTTAGGAAGGAACCCATGGTTCAGTCGTTTGATCACGTTCCAGTTCTGGCCGAAGCGTTGATCGCGGCTTTTGCCGAGGTCTGCGCCGCTGGGCCTGTCCCTGCGCCCCCCCCTGCCGACTGGCTGATCGATGCCACCGTTGGCGGCGGCGGCCACAGCGCCCTGCTGTTGGAGGCCCACCCCGCCCTGGGCCTGATCGGCCTCGACCGCGACCCCGCCGCCCTGGCTGCCGCTGCCGATCGGCTGGCCCCCTTCGGCGATCGGCAGCGGCTGGTGGCCTCCAATTTCGCGGCGTTCACACCGCCCTGGCCGGTGCGGGGCGTGCTGGCCGACCTGGGCGTGAGCAGTCCGCAGCTGGATCAAGCCCAACGGGGGTTCAGCTTCCGCGCCGATGGCCCCCTCGACATGCGCATGGATCCCCAGAGCGGGGAAACGGCCGCCGAGCTGATTGATCGTCTCAGCGAAACCGAGCTGGCCGATCTGATCTATGCCTACGGCGAGGAGCGCCTTTCCCGGCGGATCGCCCGGCGGATCGTCGAGAAGCGGCCCTGGAGCGGCTCTTCGCAGGGCACCGCTGCTCTGGCCTATCTGGTGGCCGGCTGCTATCCCCCCAAGGCCCGCCGCGGCCGCCTCCATCCAGCCACCCGCACCTTTCAGGCCCTGCGCATCGCCGTCAACGATGAACTCGCCGCCCTAGATCAGTGGCTGCTGCGCGCCCCCGACTGGCTGCAACCCGGAGGGGTTCTGGCCGTGATCAGCTTCCACTCGCTCGAAGACCGGCGCGTCAAAACGGCCTTCCTGGGCGATGGACGCCTGGAGCGGATCACCAGGAAGCCGCTGGTGGCCTCCGCAGCCGAACAGGAGGCCAATCCCCGCAGCCGATCGGCCAAGCTGCGTCTGGCGCGACGCTTGCCGTGATCGACCTTTCCCTGCCGGAGCTCTCGCGCAGCGACCTGCTCTGGTGGGCGGCGCTGCTGATCCAGCTGCTGGCGATCCCCGGCACCCTGCTGCCGGTTCTGCCCGGATTGATCTTTCTGCCGCTCGGGGCCGGGCTCTGGGTCTGGGGTGTGGGTTGGGCCACCGCCTGGCCAGAGATCGGCTTCGCCAGCTTGATCCTGCTGCTGGGCTGGGGGGCCGATGCCCTCGGGGTGGTGCTGGGGGCGGCGCGCCTGCAGGCCACCCGCTGGGCCTACATCGGTGCGGCCCTGGGCCTGGTGGTGGGGTTGTTCGGCCTGCTGCCGGCCCTGCCTGTGGGCGGCCCGCTGCTGGGAGCCCTGGTGGGGCCGCTGGCGGGAGCCTCGCTGGGGGAGCTGATCAGCGCGCCCAGCGCCTTGGGGCCCCTCGGACTGCTGCGCCTGCGCCGCTCCTTGCTGGTGGGCCTGGCGGTGGTCGCCGGCATGCTGGTCAGCCGGGTGGCCCAGGCCCTGCTGGCGGTACTGGGGGTGGTTGGTTTCGTGCTGCTCAGCGCTGTGCTGCTGCCGGGCTGAGCCTGGTTTTGCTGCGGATCGGAGCGGCCCAGTGCAGGTAGTTTCTGCAGGCGTGCAGCAACACTCCCAAGGCGAAGAGCAGCTCCGCCACTTCCTGGTCGCGGGTGACCAGAACCGGCACGTCGAGGCCTCCCTTCTCCAGCGCCACCGGGATGTAAATGGCCGTGGCGAGCAGGAAGTAGCCGATCAGACAGCCCACCGGTAAGGCCGCATCCACGGCCGACCAGGAGCGCAGCCAGCCCTGCCGTTGCAGCAGCCAGCGCAGCGGTATCAGCAGGGTGATCACCAGGAAGGCCGCCGCAGTGCTGGCCCAGAGCTTGTCCTTGAACCCCACATGGTTGTGCAGGTTCGTCTCTTTCTGGGCATTGACCTCGTTGAACAGCTCCGGGGTGTCCCAGTTGAAGATCGTCTGACCCCAGCTCATTTCCTCCAGGCCCACGAACAGGCAGAGCAGGGCGAATCCGAGGAACACGCCCGCCAGCAGAGCCTGGCCGGAGCGCCATTCCGCCCTGGCACTGAGCAGGCCGATCACGCCTGCCGCCAGGAAGAGCAGGAAACTCAGCCACTCCACCAGGCTCCCCTCGCTCACGAGCGGTTGGTAGGCCTCAATGTCGGTGACGCCGAGGCGATAGATCACGAAGGCGCCCATCGCCGGGAAGGGAAACAGCCCGATGGCCTGGATCAGACGGCTGCGCCCGGCTGGCCGTTCAGCGGCCGCGAGCAGGCCCAGGCCGCTGCGCCGGATGGCGGCCACCAGCAGCACCAGACCGCAGAGCGCCACGACCCCTTGAACCGTGGTGGCCTGGCTGCCATCCACCCCCAAACTCCGGCCAGCCGCAGACAACAACATGGCCGTGCCGAGCAGGCCCAGCAGGCGATTCAGAGCGACGCCAAGGAAACGGAGTCGGCGCTGTTGCAGGGGCTGCGCTGCCGCTCGCTCTCCCGCTTCGGCCGGACGGCCTTCAATCGGAGGCTGGCCGTCGATTCCCTGGACGAGCGGCATCAGCTGTTGGCGAGCTTAAAACCAGCTTATGGGCCGGTTGTCATCGGGTTGTGGCGCAAGGTTTCCACGCTCTCGATCACAGCGGCGGCGGCCGAATCGATCTCCTCTGCCGTGGTGCTGCGCCCCAGGCCAAAGCGAATCGATGCCGCCGCCTCCGCCCGGCTGCGACCCAGGGCGGCCAGCACGTGGGAGGGGTTGCCGCTGCTGCAGGCCGAACCGCCGCTCACCGCCAGCCGCCGCCGCAGCAGGCTGTGCAGGCGGTTGCCATCCACCCCGTCAAAGCTGAGGTTGAGGTTGTGGGCCAGGCGCGCCTCCAGGCTGCCGTTGAGCCGCACCCCGCCAAGGGCCAGCAGCCTGGCCAGCAGCCGGTCGCGCAGGCCGCCGAGCCGCACCCGGCGGCTCTCGCGGTCGGCCATAGCCAGCTCCGCGGCCACCGCCAGCCCCACGATCAGGGGAACGGGCAGGGTGCCGCCGCGCAGGCCCCCTTCCTGGCCGCCGCCATGCTGTTGGGGGGCCAGGTTCAGGGCTGGATCGATCACCAGGGCGCCGATCCCCTTGGGCCCGTAGATCTTGTGGCCGCTGAGGCTGAGCAGATCGATGCCCAGCTCCGCCGGCTGCAGGGGGATCTGGCCGAAGGCCTGGGCGCCGTCACAGTGAAAGGCGATGTCCCGCCGGCGACAGAGCGCAGCGATCGAGGCCAGGGGCTGAAGCACCCCGATCTCGTTGTTGGCGGCCATCACGCTGACCAGCACAGTGTCGGGCCGCAGGGCGGCCTCCAGCTGCTCCAGGTCCACCAGGCCATCGGCCCCTACGGGCAGCACGGTGAGTGAAAAGCCGTGGCCGGCCAGGTAGCGCAGCGGATCGAGCACGGCCCGGTGCTCGCTGGCCAGGCAGACCAGGTGGCGGCCCCGGCTCAGCCGCGCCTCGGCCAAGCCCTTGAGGGCCAGGTTGTTCGCTTCGGTGGCGCCGCTGGTGAACACCACCTGCTCAGGCCCCACCCCCAACAGGAACCCCAGCTGCTGGCGGGCCCGCTCCACCGCCGCCGCCGCCGCCAGCCCTGGCCGGTGCAGGCGGCTGGCCGGGTTGGCGAAGGTCTCACTCCAGTAGGGCGCCATCGCCGCGACCACGGCAGGATCACAGGGCGTGGTGGCCTGGTGATCGAGATAGGGGGGCGGTGCACCCTGGAGCGAACCGTCCGCTGGAGCGCCCCGGCGTGCCATCCGGCCTTTTCAACAGAGACGAACCGTTCCATGCTGACAACACGTCTGCCTTGGTGGAGCCATCCGATGGCAGGGAACAGGATCAATCGCAGCCGGCCGTCGCTGAGCCAACTGTGGCCCGTTGGCGTGATCACGGCCCTGCTGGGCCTGGGGGCCGCGCTGGTTCCTGCCGTCGCCCAGGGCACCAGGGTCGGCATCCCGGCCCAGAACCGTCCTGCGGGCATGGCGTTGCTGATGGAGCGCACCATCCGCGGTGGTCCCGAGGCGCTGGGGGTGTTCGGGATCACGCCGGATCCATCACAGCCAGACCTCTGGCGGATCAAGGTTTGGGAGGAAGTCCCCGACGACGTGAAGGTGCGCAGCGAAACGATCCGCTGCTCCCCCTCGGCGCCGACGCGGGTGACCAATAACGGCCGCTCTTTGATCCTGCGCGAACTCAACCCCGGTGGGGCGATCTCCTCGGTCAACCGGATCGACCATCTGGTCTGGTGGGCCACCTGTTTTCCCGAGCAGGCCGGCAAGGATCCCGCCGGCCTGCGTCCGTTGGCTCTCCAGCTCGGCTACAGCGGCCATCGGGTCGAGCGGGAGACGGTGCTGCCTCTGGGCTTCCCCTGAGCCCTACTGGATAGATTCCCAACATGTGCTTCTGGGTTCATGAGCCAAGACATCCCCGCCCTTCCCCAGGACGCGGCAACAACGGCGTCAGAGGGCACTTCTTCTGAGGGCACGGCATCAGAGGCACCCGTTGAAGCGGCCCTGCCGCCAGCCCGGCTGCTGCTGGTCGACGACGAACCGGGTCTGCGCAACGCCGTCCAGGCCTACCTGGAGGACGAGGGCTTTGATGTCACCACCGCCAGCGATGGCGACCAGGGCTGGGCGGCAGCCCAGGAGCTGCTGCCCGATCTGGTGATCAGCGACGTGATGATGCCCCGCTGCGACGGCTATGAGCTGTTGCGGCGCCTGCGCTCCGATGAACGGCTGGGCGGTACGCCGGTGATCTTTCTCACCGCCAAGGGCATGACGGCCGATCGCATTGAGGGCTTCCAGGCCGGCGTCGACGATTACATCCCCAAACCTTTCGATCCCGACGAGCTGGTGGCCCGGGTGCGCAACGTGGTGCGGCGCCAGGAGCGTTTGCTGGCGGAGGCCGCCCGTTACGCCGATGCCGACATCGGCCAGATGGCTCGCCAGATCACCGAGATCCGCTCCCTGTTGCAGCTCGGTGGTGCCAAGAAGGCGTCGGCTCCAGTGCGCCATGAGTTCACTCCCCGCGAAGCAAGCGTGCTGCAGCTGGTGGCCGAGGGCCTGATGAACAAGGAAATCGCCAGACGGCTGGAAACTTCCATCCGCAACGTCGAGAAGTACGTGAGCCGGCTGTTCATCAAAACCAGCACCACCAGCCGCACCGAACTGGTGCGTTACGCCCTGGAGAACGGCCTGGTTGTCTGAGCAGTGGCGGCCGGCTTCTGCCAACAACGGCTGGACCTACCGCGACCGGATCGGGCCCGCTGAGGCCGGCTCCAGCCTCAGCGCGTTCTACGCCGGCCGCTACGCCCATTCCGATCAGGGCGTCTGGGCGCAGCGTCTCGCGGCCGGCGAAGTCTTGTGCAACGGCCAGCGCCTGCGCAGCGATTTCACCCTATCCAGCGGTGACCGCCTGCAGTGGCAGCGGCCCCCCTGGCTGGAAGCGTCGGTGCCGGATCACTGGGAGGTCATCCACGATGACGGCGACTTGCTGGTGATCGACAAGCCCAGCGGGCTGCCGGTGCTGCCGGCGGGTGGGTACCTGGAGCACACGCTGTTGCGCCTGCTGGAGCGCCGCTTTGGCGGTTCGGGTTCAGGGCCAGCTCCCAGGCCCGTGCACCGCCTCGGCCGCTTCACCTCCGGGCTGCTGGTCTGCGCGCGCCGCTCCGCCACCCGGGCCTGGCTCAGTGCCGAGCTGCGAACGAGCGATCCGGCCTCTTGCCGCAAGTTTTATCGCGCCCTGATCAGGCCCGGGGTGCTGCCACAGCAGCCCGGTTTCAGCCGCTGGATCCACGCCGCGATCGGGCGCGTGCCCCATCCCCGGCTGGGCCAGGTCTGGTGCGCCGTGCCGCCGGAGGCTCCCGGAGCCCTGACGGCCCTCAGCCAGCTGACCCTGATCGAGAGCCGCCCTGAGGCTGATCTGGTGGAGGTGGCGATCGTGACCGGACGGCCCCATCAGATCCGGATCCACACCGCCAGCCTCGGGGCGCCCTTGCTGGGCGATCCGCTGTATCGAGCTGGCGGCGGGGCTCGCGATGAGGCCCTCCCCGGCGAAGGTGGGTACACCCTGCGGGCCCACCGCTTGCGTCTGTTACTGCCGGGGGGGGAGGAGCTGGCGCTGGAGGCGCCCTTGCCGGCGGCCCTGCTCAGCTCCGGCCAAATTCGATCAGCCGCGAGAAGTAAAACGGGGCCGTGTTGAGGCTGCGGCGTAAGGGCTGGAATCCTGCCGTTGCCGCTGCCGCCACGATGCCGTCTTCGCGCAGGGTGTAGGCGCGGGTGGTCTTGCTGGGGCCGGGGAAGAGCTGACCGATCGATTTCAGCGCGGCCAGCAAGGGGGTGTAGGGGGCGAAGCTGACCAGCAGCCGGCGCTCGGCCATCGAGGCCAGGTGGCGCACCATCTGCTCGGCGGGCTCCTGGGGGTAGTGGATGAACACATCCAGGCAGATCACCGTGTCGTAGCGGCCGCTGAGGCTTTCGAGATCGGAGGCGCTGAATTGGATGCGCTCTGGGCCGAGATCAGCCGCTGCGGCCCGGCGGCCCGCCTCGTTCACCATCGCCTCGGAGAGGTCGCTGGCGGCGATGCTGCCGGCACCGAGCTGGGCCAGGGGAAGGCTGAGGCTGCCGACGCCACAGCCGGCATCGAGGAAGCTGCGCCCAGCCAGATTCCCCTCCTCCTGCAGCCACAGCAGCACCTGATCCACGGTTTTCTGGTGGCCGATGCGGATGTTCCGCTGCACCTTATTGACCTCGTCGCTGTCGCTGTAGATGCGATTCCAGCGCTCAAAGCCCGTGCTGTTGAAGTAGTCGCGGACCTCCGCTTTCTCCAGAGCCTTCTCCAGCAACGGTTCAGCGGACATCGAGACAGGGTGCAACCGGCCGAATCTTAAGGAGACTCCCCGCCCCAGCTGGCCCCGGCCCGCCGCCAGCGCAGATCGCCTGGCGCCGGGCGGCTCCAGCGCAGGGCCTCGCCCAGGGGAAGGCCCACCAGCATCGCCTCCAGCGGCCGGTCATCGCCCAGCACCCACCTTGGCAGCACGGTGGCCGCGGCGATCGCCCGCCCCGGGGCGCCGCTCCAGCGGGCCAGCCGCACCACCCCCTCCAGCAGCGGCAGGGTGACGCCGGCCAGGGTGCCGTCCTCCAGCCGGCAGCTGCCGCCTTCCACCAGCAACGTCCGCTCATCCCAGCGGTGACGGCCTTCCTCGAGCCCGTAGGGAGCGAGCGCATCACTGACCAGCACCACGTGCCGGGGCGCCAGCCGCTGCAACAGCACCGCCATGGTGGGGGTCACATGCACCCCATCGGCGATCAGCCCGAGGCTGATGTCGCCGCGCCGCAGTGCCGCGCCGATCGGACCCGCCGCCCGGTGGTGCAGGCCGGGCATCGCGTTGAAGCTGTGGGTGAGCATCGAAACGCCTGCGGTGAAGGCGGCGTCGGCTTCGGCTTCTGTGGCGGCGCTGTGACCCAGGCTCACCACGATGCCCCGGGCACGCAGGGCCTCGATCACGGCGCCGGCGCCGGGGAGTTCCGGGGCCAGGGTGACCAGATCGATGCTGTCTTCAAAGCCGCCGATCCGCTGCTGGAGCGCCGCCAGGCTGGGCGGGCAGAGGTGCTGCTCGGGGTGGGCGCCGCGGCGGGCCGTGGCCAGGAACGGGCCCTCCAGGTGGGCGCCGAGCAGCAGGCAGCGGCCCGGCCGGTGCTGGGCGCGGGCTTGGCCCAGCACGGCCAGGGCCTGGCGCAGGGGCTCCACCGCGCAGGTCACCAGGGTTGGGCAGATCGCCTCGACCCCATCACGCCAGAGCAGCTCCAGCAGCTCCAGCAGGCGGGGCAGGTCGTGGGGCTGGAGCTCCGGGAAGGCCAGGCCCAGGCCGCCGTTGATCTGCAGGTCGACGCCGGCTGGGCTGAGCCAGTTCCCCTGCCAGTCGTCGCCGGCAGCCTTGCTGCCGGGCTGCAGCGGCCGCACGCAGGCGATCTGACCCTGCTCATCGACACCGATCCGCCAGCGCTGGTCGTCGTTGCCCGCGCTTGGGCCGGCGCCTGGAAGGCGGACGTTGCTGAGCCAGCGCATGACCTTCGGCGGCGAGGCGCCAGGAGCGGGAGAATGCCATCTTCGCTGCCCTCCTCCCTTGGACGTTGAGCCCAGGCCTGCTGCGGCCATCCCCACACCCCGGCCAGCAACGGAACCTGGCGCCTGTCAGGTCGCGGTGGTGATGGGCAGCGATTCCGACCTGCCCACCATGGCGCCGGCGGTCCAGATCCTGGAGCGCTTCGGAATGGCGGTGGAGGTGCGGGTGCTCTCGGCCCACCGCACGCCGCTGGCGATGGTGGAGTTCGCCACCGGGGCCCACGGCCGGGGCCTGAAGGTGATCATTGCCGGTGCCGGCGGGGCGGCCCATCTGCCGGGGATGGTGGCGGCGCTCACCCCCCTGCCGGTGATTGGGGTGCCGGTGCAGAGCCGCGCCCTCTCGGGGTTCGACTCCCTGCTTTCGATCGTGCAGATGCCGGCTGGCATTCCCGTGGCCACCGTGGCGATCGGCAACGGCAGCAACGCCGGCCTGTTGGCGGCCCAGATCCTGGCCACGGCGGATCCCGTCCTGGGCGAACAGCTGATGGCCTACAGGGCCGAACTGCATGATCAGGTGAGGGCGAAGGATTCCAGTCTTGAAGCGTTCGGGATGGCGGCCTACCTCCGGGCGATGGAGGCCCCCCCGTCATGACCAAGGCTGCGACCGTGACGGTGCCGATGTCCCTGCGTCTGGGTCTGGCCCTGCCGCTGCTGGTGCTCAATGTGTTCGTGCTGCGCCAGCTGCTGCTGCCGCTGGCGCCGTTCCCGGCCCTGATCCTCACGGCCGCCCTGATCGCCTTCCTGCTCGACATCCCCAGCCGCTGGCTCACGGGTCGCGGGGTGCCCCGCCTGCTGGCGCTTGCCCTGGTGCTCGGCTTGGGGCTGGGCTTGCTGGTGCTGGTGTCGCTGGTGCTGGTGCCGCGCCTGGTAGACCAGCTGGGCGATCTGCTCAAGGCCTTGCCCCGCTGGCTGGTTCAAGGTGAATTGCTGCTGAATGAGGCCCAGAGCTGGGCGACGGCCCATGGTCTGCCGGCCGACTTCGGCGATCTCAGCAGTGAGCTGCTCACCCGCTCCACCCAGCTCGCCAGCCAGCTCAGCCAGCGGTTGCTCAGCCTGCTGGGCGCCACGCTCACCTTGACGATCAACACGCTGGTTGTGATCGTGCTGGCCGTGTTCCTGCTGATCGGTGGTGAGTCGATCAGCCGTGGGCTCGGACGCTGGCTGCCGGCCAGCTGGAGAGCGATGGTGCTGGGCACGTTGTATCGCACCTTCCGCGGCTATTTCGCCGGCCAGGTGGTGCTGGCCTTGATCCTCAGCGCTGCCCAGATTGTGGTCTTCGCCCTGCTGGCCATCCCCTACGGCGTGCTCTTCGCCGTGGCGATCGGGTTCACCACCTTGATTCCCTATGCCAGCGCCTTCACGATCGTCCTGGTGAGTGGCCTTCTGGCTCTCGATGATCCCCGCACGGGTCTTGAGGTGCTGGTGGCGGCGATCACGGTGGGTCAGGTGGTCGACCAGATCATCCAGCCCAGGCTGATGGGTCAGATCGTTGGCTTGCAGCCGGCCTGGCTGCTGGTCAGCCTGCCGATCGGCGCCCGTATCGGCAGCTTGCTCGGCCTCGGCGGCCTGCTTGGCCTGCTGCTGGCGGTGCCGGTGGCGAGCTGCCTGAAAACCTTTCTCGATGAGCTCGCCTGCCGCCTGGGACTGCCTGAGCCTGGCGAAATCCGTGGCCGTGAGGCCGGCCTGGACGTTCGCGGGCCCTGAGCCGATTCACACACCGATGCCCACGTCAGCCGCCGGCCTGCTTTGGCCGGAAGCCCTCCTGGCTGAGCGTCGCCAAGGCGATGGCCAGCTGATCTCCCTGCAGCTCGATCTGGCCCTGCTTGAGGGTGCCGCCGCTGCCGGCGGAGGTCTTGAGCCGCTTGAGCAGACCGCTGGCTTCGCTGTCGCTGAGCTCCAACCCGGTGATCACAGTTACGGTTTTACCGCCTTTGCCGGCCTTGGTGCGCTGCACCCGCACCCGCTGCTGGGATCGGGCCGCCGCACCGGCGCCTGAGCTGCCCGCCCTTTCGGTGCTCTCGGGCCTGCTGAATTCTTGCCAACCTCCCTTGCCCATGGCGCCCGTTGTCGCGACGCCTCCATCACAGCGCAACGGCCCAGCCGCCGGTATCGCCAGCGAAGCGTTGAAGCCAGCTTCCTAGGCTGGACTTATCACGCCCCTCTTCCGGTGACCAGCACGCTCCCCTCCGTCCATCCGGATCCCGCCACCCTGGCCGCATCGGTGCGGCCAACGGCGGCCGGTCGCTTCGGTCGCTTCGGCGGCCAGTACGTGCCGGAAACGCTGATGCCGGCCCTGGCGGAGCTGGAAGCGGCAGCAGCGGCGGCCTGGGCCGATCCCGCCTTCACCGCCCGCCTGGATCACCTGCTGCGTACCTACGTGGGCCGGCCCACCCCGCTCTATGAAGCTGAGCGACTCACCGCCCACTACCAGCGCCCCGAGGGCGGCCCGCGCCTCTGGCTGAAGCGCGAAGACCTCAACCACACCGGCGCCCACAAGATCAACAACGCGCTTGGCCAGGCCCTGCTGGCCCTGCGTATGGGCAAGAAGCGGATCATTGCTGAAACTGGCGCTGGCCAGCACGGCGTGGCCACTGCCACCGTCTGCGCTCGCTTCGGGCTGGAATGCGTGGTCTACATGGGCGCCGAGGACATGCGCCGCCAGGCCCTCAACGTTTTCCGCATGCGCCTGCTGGGAGCCAGGGTGCAGCCGGTGACAGCCGGCACGGCCACCCTCAAGGACGCCACCAGTGAAGCCATCCGCGATTGGGTGACCAACGTGGAGAGCACCCACTACATCCTCGGCTCGGTGGCCGGCCCCCACCCCTACCCGATGCTGGTGCGCGATTTCCACGCCGTGATCGGCCACGAAACCAAGCGGCAGTGCGCCGAGGCTTTCGGTCGCCTGCCTGATGTGCTGCTGGCCTGCGTCGGTGGCGGCTCCAATGCGATGGGGCTGTTCCATCCGTTCGTGAACGACCCTTCCGTGCGCCTGATCGGTGTGGAGGCTGCCGGTGAGGGGGTGGCCACCGGGCGCCACGCCGCCACGATCACCGAGGGCCGCGTCGGCGTGCTGCACGGGGCCATGAGCCTGCTGCTCCAGGACGCCGAGGGTCAGGTCCAGGAGGCCCATTCGATCAGCGCCGGCCTCGACTATCCCGGCGTCGGGCCGGAACACAGCTATCTCAAGGAGCTCGGCCGGGCCGAATACGCCGCCGTCACCGACCAGGAGGCCCTGGATGCCCTGCAGCGGGTCAGCGAGCTCGAAGGCATCATCCCGGCGCTTGAAACGGCCCATGCCTTTGCCTGGCTGGAGTCGCTCTGTCCGACGCTGGCGCCGGGCACGGAGGTGGTGATCAACCTCTCTGGCCGCGGCGACAAGGATGTGACCACTGTGGCCGAGCGGCTCGGCGATGCGATGGCCGGTTGAGAGGAAACGGGCGGTGAGCTGGCCGCACGCGCCGTTGCCGGGGGCCACGGCGGTCATGCTGCCGGCCACGCAGATGCCGAAGTGATCGGCAGCGGCGGCTGCCAGGGCAGGGATGTAATCGGCGACCAGCCCTTCGTTGATGGGGCCAAAGCGCCGGTGGGCTTCGCGCACCAGCTCCTGCACCACGTCGGTATCGGGCAGATGCCCTGTGGAGATCCCGCTGGACACCGATTGCATAGGTGCGTGGGTGGGGACGGGGGACCGCTCAGCGGGTGGCGGAGGCCTGGGAGTCGGCTTCGGCTTCCCAGGCAAAGCGGGGCAACTGCTGGAGGGCCTGCCGCTGACTCTCGATCCAGGCCTTGTTGATCTGGCTGATCTCGGGATGGCCGCGCTCCAGTTTGAGCTGATGGGCGATCTCCAGGCTGTCGCGGCGATAGAGCGCCACTTCGAAGGGGGGGCCGACGGTCAGATTGGAGCGACGGGTGATCACCTGCGACACCAGGCAGAGCCGGGCGGCGTCTTCGAGTGAGAGTTTGTGATGGCCCACGCCATCGAGGGGAGGCTTGCCGTATTTGCTCTCACCGATCTGCAGGAATGGTGTTTCCGGCGTGGCCATGATCGCGTTGCCCTGGGGATAGATCTGATAAAGCCCGTGGCTTTGTCCGGCGATCTGCCCACCGAGGATGAAGGTGGCCTCACCGCTGGCGCCCGCCTGCCGCAGGGCCGAGTGATTCGCCTCCTGCACCGCCACGCTGATCCGACCGATGTAGGCCGCGGCTTCAAACAGATAGGTTGCGCTCAGCAGGTCGGGGGGCGTGCCGGCTTCGGGCGAGGCCTGCGGCTTGGGCTTTGAACCGTCCAGGCGAGCTTGGTCGAGATCGCGGCTGATCCAGTTCAAACAGGCCTGGGTGGTGGCCAGGTTGCCGGCCGCCAGCAGGATGAACAGGCGATCGGGGCTGGGCTGGAACACATGCAGCTTCCGGTAGCTGGAGATGTAATCCACACCGGCATTGGTCCGGGAGTCTGAGGCCATCACCAGCCCATCCTCCAGATAAAAACCGACGCAATAGGTCAATGCTCGTGGCCTCAGCTGAGCAGGCGCTGCAGGCTACTGGCGACTGAGCGCACCGCCGCGCGGGCGGTGGCGTAGGCCATCCGCATCGGCCCGACCAGGGCAACCTGGCCGCGGCTGCCATCGCCCGCCTCGTAGGTGGCCTGCACGACCGCGCACTGGTTGAGCGCCGGGTGGGGGTGTTCGGCGCCGATCCACACCCCGTCGAGGGGAATCGCCATGGGCAGGGCCATCAGCGAAGCAGGGATTCCGTCGCGATCGCTGACGTCGCGACGCAGCAGTTTCTGGGGGTCTTCTTCCACCAGCTGAATCAGCGGCCGCAAGCTGGCGGTGCGGCTGAACTCCGGTTGGCCCAGCAGGCCACCGAGGCCAAGGGCCACGGCTCCTTCGCCATCCGCCCTGCGGGCCAGTTGATGGCTGCTCAGGGCTTGGAGCACCACCCGGCCACTGGTTTGCAGCTGGGGAGGGAGCCTCTGCCAGCGGATGGTGGAATCGGGATTGTTTCGGAGCTGATCATTCACCCAGCGCTCTAGGGCAGGCAGTTCCGGTTCGGTTCCGGCCTGCAGCCGCACATTGAGGCTGCAGGCCACCCCTCCGTTCTCGACCAAAAAGATCAGCAGCCGATCACCGGCCGCCACCAGCCGCGTTGCCTGCAGCCGCGACTGCAGGCGTTGTGGGCGGGTGATCAGGCTGAGCAGTCCGGTGAGATCGGCCAGCCGCCGGGCCAGATGAATCAGGAGATCATCCAGTGCCGCCCATTTCAGGCTCATAGCCAGCAGTTCACGCTCCAGCTGAAGGGCGCCGGCGCCGGGGGCTGGCAGCAGATCGTCAACAAACAACCTGTAGCCCAGCTGGCTCGGAACCCGGCCGGCGGAGATGTGGGGCTGGACCAGCAGACCTTTCTGCTCCAGCACCCCCATGGCGGTACGCACTGTGGCGGGGCTGGCCGGGAAATCGAAACGCTTCACCAGGGTCTGACTACCCACGGGCTCCACCGTGTCGACGTAGTGCTGAATGGTTGCACTTAGCACCTGTTGGTCCCGCCGTGTCAGGTCTGGCAACGTTTGGTGATTGAACTGATTCAAATTGGATTCTAGTCTCTATGGCACAGCTTCTGCGCTATGTGATTTTAAGCTGTGCCTTCTTCACTTGGCCGGCAGAGAAGGACTTGGGTGAATAACGTGCCCTTTATCAGCACTTTGCCCTGGATGAATCCAGCTTCTTGCTTTGCTTTATTGCGAACAGTCTTTTGGGTTTTGTGTAAGTCGTGGGGATCGTATTGCTTCCCCTGTTGCAAGCTGCAGGTCGGCAAGGCTGGTTGGTGGCGGGTTTCAGTAGCGGGCCACCGAGCGATCCACCTCCACGCTCCAGGCGTCGATGCCGCCCTGCAGGTTCCAGACCTGATCGAATCCCTGGGTTTCGATCAGCCAGCAGCCGAACTGCCAGCTGCGAATCCCCGCATGGCAGAACACCACCACCTCCCGGTCCCGATCCAGCAGCAAGCCGATCTGAGACATCCACTCCTGCGAGCGGCTCAGGGGCAGGTGGATCACGCCCTCACCCAGGTTGGCCTGGACCAGTTCGGCGTCTTCACGCACATCCACCAACTGCAGCGCCTCTCCTCGAGCGAGCCTGGCCTGCAGCTCCTGGGCCCGCAGGCTGGAGGGGGGATGGGGTTTGGAAGGGTTCATCGAAGGGGTTTCCCGGGAGTGAGGGGCCAGAAGCGAGGCTGGATGGTCCTACGAGGTCAGGCCGGATGCCTGAGAAGACCACCGCTAGCGCGAGCAAAGCAGCCTGGATGCATAAGGATGAGGCGAATCCTGCCTTGGACGCATGAAGGGGCGCCCCTTCCTGGTGCTGGTGCTGACCGTGGCCCTGACCCTGCTCGCCATCGGCGTCGGCGGTTGGTGGCTGGTGGTGCGGCAGAGCCCGCTCAACCTGCAACATCGCAGCCTGCCGATGCCTGAGGCGGCGCGGTTCATTCCCCGCACCGCCCCTCTCAGCCTCCATCTGTTGACCAATCCTGATGGGCTGGTGGCCTACACCAGGGTCATGGCTCCAGCAAGGCAGCGGCGCCGGGCAGTGGCCGCGGTCGAGCGCCTGCGTGATGGCGCCTTTGCAGCTGCAGGACTGGATTACGCCAGTGAGCTGGCCGATTGGCTGGGCTCCCAGACCAGCCTGGCCCTGATGGCTCCCGAGGGCCCCGCTGGCCCGACGGGCTGGCTGCTCGCCATGGAAAGTCGTGATGCGGAGGGGGCCCGCCTCTTCCTGCAGCGCTTCTGGCAGACCCGCAGCCTGGCGGGCACGGAACTGCAGATCAGCAGCTATCGCGGCATGGGGCTGATCAGCGGTCGTGGCGGCGTGACGGGCGAGCGGGCCAGGCCCCTCGCCACGGCCTTGATCCATGACCGGCTGGTCCTGGTGGCCTCAGGTCGCGGTGTGCTCGAGCAGGCCCTGGATGTCTCCCAGATCGCCGAGCTCAACCAGGCGGAAAACCCACGACTGGCCGCCGATCTGCAACGTCTTGGCCAGGGCATTGCCCTGATCACGGCCCGGCCCGACGTCTTCGCCGATTGGCTGGGGATTCCGGCGGAGATTGGGGCCGATCCAGACGTGGTTGGTCTGGTGGCGGCCCTTTCTCCCTCGGGTCGGGCGTTACGGCTTGAGTCCGACATCGACCTGCGCCAAGCCCTGCCGTCGCTTCAGCTCGAGCTCCAGCCGCCCTTGCTCTCGGAACTGCGCAGTCCGGCCAGCAGCCTTGCCCTGATCCAGAACCCGGCCCTGCTGTTGCAGGAATCGCAGCCCCCGAACGCATCGGGTTCACCACAGCCAGCGAGCAGCGAGGAGCGTGCGCTTGGCAGCGAGCAGGACCGCTTCGATGCCGAGGCTGTGGCCACTGATTTCGCGCTCTGGCAGCGCCTGCTGGCTCCGCTGCTGCACCAAAGCCTGCTCGGATTGGCCGGACCCCTTCCCGCCCTTGTCAGCCGTCACGATCAGGGCCCCTTGCTCTGGGCCGAGCAGGCCAAAGGCTGGTTGCTGGCAACGAGCCGCGATTCCGCCAGCGCCGCCCAGCTCCAACCCTCGCTCAGCGCCGATGGCCTGATCTCTGCCCCCCTGATCCGCTCCGAGCGGATGCCTCTGCAGGTCTGGACCCGGCTGGAGGCGGCCCCTCGTCAAGGCAACGCGGACCAGCTCCAGGCCAGCGTGGCCGGCACCCGAGCCGTTCAGAACGGCGTGGCCTGGTGGGCGGAAGGGCTGGGCGTACTCGACGCCCAGCTTGAAGGGCGTCAGCCTCCCAAGGAGCGGCTCCTTCAGTTGCAGGCCCTGGGGTCGCCCCTGGCTCCGCTTCAAGCGGCCCTGGCCCCAGAGCCCGCCCGCAGGCTGCTGGCCCTGTGGCAGCCCTGGCGCTTGCTCACCGGGCTTGCCGGCAGCCCATTGGCCAACACGATCGACGGTCTCGCCTTCAGCCTGGAAGCGGAGGCTCCCGCAGACACAGAGGCCGAACCGGCCCTGCGGCTGCGGGGCCGGCTGGAGCTGGGCTGAGTCGATGGGGACATCCCAGTTGCTGCTGCTGCGCCATGGGCTTGCTCTCGACCGGGAGCTGGCCGGGCGTTTGGGCCTGGCCGATCAGCAGCGGCCTCTCACTGAGGAGGGACGCCAACGCACCGCCTGGGTGGTTGAAAAGTTGGTGGGCCTGGGACTGGGCTGCGATCAGATCCTTTCGAGCCCCCTGCTGCGCGCCAGCGAAACCGCGGATCTTGCCCTCGCGGGCGGCTTGGCCCCCCGCCTGAAGCAGGCGCCTGAACTGGCACCGGAGGCCGATCCCCTCGATCTGTTGTTGCCCTGGCTGGGGGCGCAGCCGCCCCTGCCAGGCTGGCGGCGGCTCTGCCTGGTGGGCCATGAGCCGGATCTGAGCGGCCTGGCCGCCCGGTTGTGCGGGGCGCCGCCTGGAGCCCTGCGGCTGCGCAAAGCCGGAGTGGCGCTGCTGGAGCTTCCTGCCGGCAGTCCGGAGCCGGATGGATGTCTCGGCCGGGCCTGCCTGATGCTCCTGCTCACGCCCCGCAGCCTGTCAGCGCCGCTACGGCGCCCCTGAGGAGCTGGCCCTAAATTCGACTCCCATTGGTGGCGTTGGCGATGGTGGTGGATGCAGCGCAGACTGCGGCAGATACATCTGCGGCAGAGAAATCTGCGGCCCCAGCCGCCCAGGCCTTCCGGCCCGGACTTGAAGGCGTCCCGGCCACGCAGTCGTCCATCTGCGACATCGATGGCCAGAAGGGTCTGCTCACCTACCGCGGCTATGGCGTCGATGAGCTGGCGGCCAACAGCAGCTTCCTGGAAACGGCCTATCTGCTGATCTGGGGCGATCTGCCCAGCTTCGATCAGCTGCGCGCTTTCGAGAACGATGTCCAGATGCACCGTCGGGTGAGCTTCCGTATCCGCGACATGATGAAGTGCTTCCCGGCGGACGGCCACCCGATGGATGCGCTCCAGTCGAGCGCCGCCTCTCTTGGGCTCTTCTATTCACGCCGCGCCCTCGACGATCCCGATTACATCGTTGACGCGGTGATGCGACTGATCGCCAAGATCCCCACGATGGTGGCGGCCTACCAGCTGATCCGCAAAGGCCAAGATCCCATCCAGCCCCGCGACGATCTCCCCTATTCGGCCAATTTCCTCTACATGATCACCGAGCGGGAGCCCGATCCCCTCGCCGCTCGGATCTTCGACGCCTGCCTGATCCTTCACGCCGAGCACAGCCTCAACGCCAGCACCTTCAGCGCCCGGGTCACCGCCAGCACCCTCACCGACCCCTACGCGGTGGTGGCCTCGGCAGTGGGAACCCTGGCTGGCCCCCTGCATGGCGGCGCCAATGAAGACGTGCTCGCCATGCTCGAGCAGATCGGCACGGAAGACCAGGTGGAGCCCTACCTGGATAGGGCCATCGCTGAAAAGCAGAAGATCATGGGCTTCGGTCACCGCGAATACAAGGTGAAGGATCCCCGCGCCGTGATCCTGCAAGACCTGGCCGAGCAACTCTTCAACCGCTTCGGCCACGATTCGATGTACGACCTGGCCCGTCGCCTTGAGGAGGCGGCCGCCACGCGGCTGGGGCCGAAGGGCATCTACCCCAATGTCGATTTTTATTCAGGCCTCGTCTACCGCAAGCTCGGCATCCCCCGCGACCTGTTCACGCCGATCTTCGCGATCGCCCGGGTGGCGGGCTGGCTGGCCCACTGGAAGGAGCAGCTCGGTGCCAATCGGATTTACCGGCCCACCCAGATCTATACCGGCAGTTCCGGCAGAAGCTGGGTGCCCCTGGATGCCCGAAATGCCGCGGGTGGCGGTTAACTTGCATGCACCGGATCCGATTCGGCAGTTGACGCTGTGGTGATGATGACCGCGCCAGAGTCCATGACAATGCTGAGATCTCCGCTGGCGGCGGTCAGTACGGGCCTTGACCTTCAAGGCAGCTTCACCACGGCCATGGAGGGCTTCGGCCTCACTCCGGGCACCGCCCACCTGCTCTGGCTGCCCCTGCCCATGCTGCTGGTGCTGGTCGCCGCGGTGATCGGCGTACTGGTCAACGTCTGGCTGGAGCGCAAGATCTCCGCCGCCGTTCAGCAGCGCATCGGTCCGGAATATGCCGGCGCCCTTGGGGTGCTGCAGCCCCTCGCCGACGGCCTCAAGCTGCTCTGGAAGGAAGACATCATCCCGGCGAAGGCCGATGGCCTGCTGTTCACCCTCGGCCCGATCCTGGTGCTGATCCCGGTGATCCTCTCCTGGCTGGTGATCCCCTTCGGCCAGAACATGCTCATCAGCGATGTGGGCATCGGCGTGTTCCTCTGGATCGCCCTCAGCAGCATCCAGCCGATCGGCCTGCTGATGAGTGGCTACGCCAGCAATAACAAGTATTCGCTTCTTGGTGGGCTGCGGGCGGCGGCCCAGTCGATCAGCTACGAGATTCCCCTTGCCCTGGCGGTGCTGGCGGTGGTGATGATGAGCAACTCGCTCAGCACCATCGACATCGTCAACCAGCAGAACACGGCCGGCATCCTCAGCTGGAACATCTGGCGCCAGCCCGTGGGCTTCCTGATCTTCTGGATCTGCGCCCTGGCCGAATGCGAGCGCCTCCCTTTCGACCTTCCCGAGGCAGAAGAGGAGCTGGTGGCCGGATACCAGACGGAATATTCCGGCATGAAGTTCGCCCTTTTCTACCTGGGCAGCTACATCAATCTGGTGCTCTCGGCCCTGTTGGTGGCGGTGCTCTATCTAGGCGGCTGGGGCTTCCCGATTCCGGTGGAGTGGTTAGCCGGGGCGATTGGCCAGTCCGTCGATGCCCCTGTCGTGCAGGTGATCACGGGCTCGCTGGGTATCGTCATGACCGTGCTCAAGGCCTACCTGCTGGTGTTCATCGCGATCCTGCTGCGCTGGACCCTGCCCCGGGTGCGGATTGACCAACTGCTCGATCTGGGCTGGAAGTTCCTGCTGCCGATCGCCCTGGTCAATCTGCTGGTCACCGCCGGATTGAAGCTGGCCTTTCCTGCCTTCTTCGGCGGTTAAGGCAGCGTTCGTCCATCATGAGTGAGTAGAAGTACCTTCTCCAGAACTCCCTCCAAAACTCCGTTTCCGCAGGCGGGCTCAGTTACAGCTTTCGGGTTGCCCGGGTAGCCCCTCTCCCCTCTCACCTTCCGACTTCTCCAGCCATGTTCGGATTCCTCCAAAAGGTCGGCGATTACACCAAAGAGGCTGTTAGCGCCGCCTCCTACATCACCCAAGGCCTGTCGGTCACCTTTGACCACCTGAGCCGGCGGCCGATCACCGTTCAGTACCCCTACGAGAAGCTGATCCCGTCAGAGCGTTACCGGGGCCGGATCCACTTCGAGTTCGACAAGTGCATCGCTTGTGAAGTGTGTGTGCGGGTGTGTCCGATCAACCTGCCGGTGGTGGATTGGGCGATGAACAAGCAAACCAAGAAGAAAGAGCTGAGTAACTACTCAATCGATTTTGGTGTTTGCATCTTCTGCGGCAACTGCGTGGAGTATTGCCCCACCAATTGCCTCTCCATGACCGAAGAGTATGAGCTGGCGGCCTTTGATCGCCACAGCCTCAACTTCGACAATGTGGCCCTTGGCCGGCTGCCAACCAGCGTCACCAGTGATCCGGCCGTCACCGCCTTCAAAGAGCTGGCCTATCTGCCCAAAGGTGAGATGGATCCCCACGGCGTCGATCCAGCCCGGCCCCGGGCCGGCAAGCTGCCCGAACAGGTGCTGGCTGAACTCAAGGCCGGTTCAAATGGGGAGTCAGCCTGATGACGATCGCTTCCACCACCCAGGGAATTTGTTTCCTTATTCTGTCGGCCGCCGTGGTGTTCGGTTCACTCGGCGTGGTTCTGCTGCCCAACATCGTCTATTCGGCCTTTCTGCTCGGCGGCGTTTTTCTGTCGGTGGCGGGCCTCTATCTGATGCTCAACGCCAGTTTCGTTGCTGCTGCCCAGGTGCTGGTCTACGTCGGCGCGGTCAACGTGCTGATCCTGTTTGCGATCATGCTGGTCAACAAGAAGGAGGCGATGGCGGACATTCCAGGTCTAGCTTTGCGTCGCCTGCTCTCCGGTGGTGTTTGCCTCGGCCTCTTCCTGTTGCTGCTGCGGGTCGATCTCACCACGCCATGGGCGGTGCCTGGCCCCAGTCCGATCGGCGATGACGCCACCGTCCGGATTGGCATCCATCTCTTCACCGACTATCTCCTTCCTTTTGAGTTGGCTTCGGTGTTGCTGCTGATGTCGATGATCGGTGCAATTGTGCTGGCCAGGCGCGATGTCTTCAGTGTCGACATCGTCACCGGTGATGATGCCGATCAGGCCCTGATCGAGAAGTCCAGAACTCCCCTGCTGATCGAGACCCCCCCAGCTGAACCCACCGCTCTGGAGACCAGACGATGATGACGACCAATTCGATTGATGTGCCCCTGCAAGCCTATCTGGTGCTAGCGGCGATTCTCTTCTGCACAGGGGTGTGGGGTCTGATCAACAGCCGCAATGCTGTGCGGGTGCTGATGAGTATCGAGTTGATGCTCAACGCCGTCAACATCAACCTGATGGCCTTCTCCAGCTACATCGATGGCCAGCTGATCCGTGGTCAGGTGTTTGCCATCTTTGTGATCACCGTGGCGGCGGCTGAAGCGGCTGTGGGCCTGGCGATCCTGCTCTCTCTCTATCGGAACCGCGAAACCGTCGATATGGAGCGCTTTAACCTGCTGCGCTGGTGATCTCTCAACCTCTTCATGCAGCTTGAGAGGGTCTGGCTGATCCTGCGTAGCAATAGTCAGGAGGCCCAGCGACAGGGCCGACTCTGTGCGGCCGATCTCAAGGGCCAGGGCATTGAGGTCACGGTCGCCACCAGTGGTCTGGCCGCCAACCCGTTCCCCGGCCTGCTGGCCACAGAACCGCGCCTGCCAGATCTCACCGTTCTGCTCGGCGGTGATGGCACGGTGCTGGGCGCCGCCAGGCACCTGGGCCCCTTGGGGGTGCCGATCCTCAGCTTCAACGTGGGTGGCCACTTCGGTTTTCTCACGCAGGCGCGCCAGTTGCTGGTTCTTTCGCCCAGCACCCCGGACAATCTCTGGCAGCGGCTGCGTGATGACCGCTTTGCCCTGGAGCGCCGCATGATGCTCGAGGCTGTCGTCGACCACGGTGATGGCGCGCCCGACGACCGCAGCCTGCCTGACGGGCAAGGGCTGCATCGTGCCCTCAATGACTTCTATTTCCGTCCTTGCCTGGAGGAAGTTGCACCCACCTGCCTGTTGGAGCTGGAGATCGATGGGGAGGTGGTGGACCAGTTCCGCGGCGATGGCCTGATCATTTCCACGCCGACCGGCTCCACTGGCTATTCGATGGCGGCGGGTGGACCGATCCTGCACCCTGGCATCGATGCCATTGTGGTCAATCCGATCTGTCCGATGAGCCTCTCCAGCCGCCCCCTGGTGGTCCCCCCCGGTTCGACCCTGGTGGTGTTGCCCCTGGGTGAGGCCAGTCGCCGGGTGAAGCTCTGGAAAGACGGGGCCCACGCCACCGTGCTGGAACCTGGCGACCGCTGCTTGGTGCGACGCTGTGAGCACTCCGCCCTGATGGTGGTGCTCGAGCAGAGCCCGTCCTATTACCGGACCTTGACCCACAAGCTCCACTGGGCAGGTGACCTGACCTCCGGTGAACCATCGAACAATTGATCGTGTGATCGGCCAAGGGAGCGAGCTGCCTGCCGCCGGCGGCCAGGATGGACCGATGCGTTGGAAGCAGGCGGTCTGATGGCACTGGAGATCGAACGACGCTTTCTTGTTGAGGGGAACAGCTGGCGCGAGCACATCTGCTGGCAGCAGCAGTTCCGCCAGGGCTACCTGGTGTCGTCGGAGCAGGGATTTACCGTTCGGGTGAGGCTCAGTGATGACGGCCAGGCCTGGCTCACACTCAAGGCCGCAGCGACGGGGATCGCCCGCCACGAGTTCGAGTACCCGATTCCATTTGGCGATGGCGAAGCGCTGCTCGCTCTCGCGGCGCATCGCCTCAGCAAACAGCGCTTTGGCCTTGATTGTCCCGGTGGTGACTGGGTGGTCGATGTGTTCGAGGCGGAGAATGCGCCTCTGGTGCTCGCCGAGGTGGAACTCGAGCACGCAGAGCAGCCTCTGTCCTTGCCAGAGTGGTGCGGGATTGAGCTGACCGGCCAAGGTCCATGGAGCAATGCGGCCCTGGCAGCCCATCCCTACAGCTGCTGGTCCGATCAACACGGACCTGTCTGGTCCGATCAACACGGACCAAATCCAGATGGCTCACATCAACAATGACTCGGTGGCCGCGGGGCTCTTCAGCCCATGTCTTAAGGTTTTATCCTTGTTTGCCTTTGCCGGCTTGTCTCCTTCCATGATCGGTCTCTACGACGATCAAGGTATGTTGCGTTTCTCTGGACGGGACACCCTTGCCTGCCTGGATTACGCCGAATTGTTCGGGCTCACTCCCGACGGCTATTGCCTGCAGGCGTTATCCGCTGACGAACACTCGGAGTCACAATCCGGCATCAACTGAGTGCGGGGTTGCTGAATCGGCGCCTTCAGGCTGGTTGAGGCTCAGGGAAGGTTGCAGCAGTTGAAGCCATCGCGGCAGATCTTGCCGTGATCCATCGCCCAATTCAACAGGGCGACCCGGTTCTTGGCGCCGGTTTTGCTGAAGATATTGCTGACGTGATTATCGACCGTGCGTTTGCTGATCATCAAGCGCAAGGCAATTTCCTGGTTGGTTAGGCCGGTGGCCACCAGCTCGATGATCTCGATCTCACGCGCGGAAAGAATGGGGCCAGGCAGCTGGGCTAGACCATCTGGTACGGACATCAAGGATCCCAGCCTCCGGGGATTCACTCTAAGCAACCAAAGCGCCCGGACCACTGTTGCCGCATGATGGGCAGCGTCTGATTCTCCCGTTTCTTTGTTGCTGCAACAGGCGCTTGCCGATGGTCGCTTCGCGATCACCGCGGAGGTCATGCCGCCGCGTGGCGGCGACCCCGGCCGCACCTTGAGGGTGGCGGCGGGGTTGAAAGGCCTTGTTCATGCCGTCAATGTCACCGATGGCAGCCGGGCGGTGATGCGCATGAGCAGCCTGGCCCTCTGCCGCCTGCTGCTTGACATCGGCCTGGAGCCCGTCTTGCAACTCTCCTGCCGCGACCGCAACCGCATTGCCCTCCAGGCCGAACTGCTCGGAGCCCATGCCCTCGGCATTCGCAATCTGCTCTGCTTGACCGGTGACCCTGTCGGCGCCGGCGATCAACCCGGGGCTCGCCCCGTGAATGAGCTGGAAGCGGTGCGTCTGTTGCAGCTGGTCAGAGGTTTCAATGCGGGGGAAGACCCCGTCAAAGGCTTGCTGAACGACGGCCCCACCAGCCTGTTCGCTGGCGCGGCTGCCGATCCGCAGTCGCCCAGTTGGAGCGGCCTGAAGACCAGGGTCGGGCGCAAAAAGGCCGCCGGTGCCCGCTTTCTGCAGACGCAGATGGTGATGCAACCGGAGGCCCTGAAGCGCTTCTGTGGCGAGATCGCCGCACCACTGGGTCTGCCGGTGCTGGCGGGGGTGTTTCTGCTGAAGTCGGCGCGCAATGCCGCCTTTGTGAACCGGATGGTGCCAGGAGCACTGATTCCCCAGGCCTTGATCGATCGTCTCGCCGCCGCTGAAGATCCGGCTGCCGAAGGGATCAACATCGCCGCCGAACAGGTGGCAACCTATCAATCGATCGCCCAAGGGGTGCACCTGATGGCGGTGAAAGCGGAAGAGCGAATCCCGATGATTCTGGCCAAGGCCGGTGTTGCTCCAGTTGAGCCGCTGTCGCTCAGACTCCGCCCTGGCTGAGGCTGAAATCGGTGCCGAGCAGCTCGGCCAAAGCCTTCTGATGGGGGGAGGGTTGGGCGACATCCTGGCGCCGCACATCGGTGATCAGCCAATCCAGGGCTGCTTCTTGAAGATCGAAGTGGTCACCATTGCGATCGACGCAATAGCGCCCGAACACCAATTTTTCGACCAAGCGCACGCCAGCGCCAATCCGGGAGTATTCAAAAATGATCGAGTTATCGATTGTGGCACCTTCGCAGATGTGGCAGCTCGGGCCGATCATCGCTGGGCCAATGATTGTCACACCCGGTTCAATCCGGCTCATCCCTCCCACGTAGACCGGGCCGCGCACATCAATCTGATCCCAGTCCGCCGCCACGTTCAGGCCCACGTAGATCCCAGGCCGCACTTCCCGTCCGGGGATCTGCACCTGGCGAACATCGCCGAGCAGCACGCTGCGGATCGCCTGCCAGTAGTCGGGCACCTTGCCGATGTCGACCCATTCAAAATCCATCGGCAGGGCATAAAAGGGTGCGCCCACAGCTGTCAGCCTTGGGAAAAGGTCGGCGCCGATATCGAAGGGAACACCTTCGGGGATGTGATCGAGTACTTCGGGCTCGAAAATATAAATACCAGTGTTGATCATGTCGCTGGCGGCATCTTCCAGAGAGGGCTTCTCCTGGAAGGTCACCACCCTGGAATCTTCATCGGTGACGACGACGCCATAGCTGCTGACTTGATCCTTCGGCACTCGCTTGGTCACCAGACTGGCGATTGCACCCTTTTCCTTGTGGCGCCGAACAGCTTCAGTCAGGTCAAGATCGATCAGGGCATCGCCGCAGAGCACCACAAAGGTGTCATCAAAAAATTTCTGAAAGGTTTGAACTTTTTTGATTCCTCCAGCCGAGCCAAGGGCGGCGCCGATCAGTTCGCCATCTTCGATGCGCCCCTCAAAGCTGTAAGCAATCTGTACACCGAATCGCTGGCCGTCGCGAAAATAATTTTCAATTTCTTCGGACAGGTGGGAGACATTGACCATCACCTCGTCAAATCCGTGTTGCCGCAACAATTCCAGCAGAAACTCCATGACGGGTTTCTGAAGGATCGGGATCATCGGTTTGGGAATGGTGTGCGTAATAGGACGCACGCGGGTACCCTTGCCGGCCGCGAGGATCATCGCCTTCATGGGCGCCTTCCTTAATTTGTTACTTCAAGACATCACTATATGAAAGAAAATCAGGCGGCCTCTGGCAATCGAGCCGGCAAGGGAGCTGGCCCAGCTGTGCGTTGGCGTTCCAGCACAGGGGCCGGGTCGTTGTCGGTTCGCTGCTGCTGTTGCTGCCGCCGAGTCTCCAGGTGGTCCACCTCCTGCAGCCGCTTGATCTGAAGCGGACCAAAGAGCCCACCCTCCTGCTGCAGGTCGAGTCGGCCCTGGGAGCAGAGAAACAGCAAGGCCCAGAACACCCCCACCCGATCGTGATCGAGATCGGCGGGTGCCGACGCTGCCCAGGCCGCAACAAGCTGCTCGAAGTCGACCCATGCGAGGGCCGCGGGCCACTGCTGCAGAAACAGGCTCAGGGCCGCGGTGGTTTCTGGCAGTTTCTCGCGGTGGGCCAGGGAGGCCACTTGTTCGATGGCCTCCCGCTCGCTGTAGGGCCGGCTCCTGGGTTTGGGGCGGTTGCGGCCACCATCCTGCTCCAGCCGCGCGGCGATGTCCTCGAGCTGGCTGATCAGTTCACCGAGGCTGACCGGCCGTTGCAGTGGAGGGGGTGCCACCGGCCGGCGCCAGAGTTGCCTCTCCGGCCGGCGTGGCAACACAAAACCCGCGAAATCTGCGTCCTCATCATCCGGATCACAGCCGAAGGGATCCTCGATCAGCTGCGGCGCTGGGAACGTCTGTCGCTCCAGCACCTCGGCCTTCAGGCCCACCAGCACGGCCGCAGCCAGGAAGGCCTCGCTGGAGGCGGCCAAGTCCTGTTCGTAACTGCCGCCCCGTCCGGCCTGGGTGGCCGCGATCAGGCGGGGCACCTCGATGCGTCCGCGCAGCTGGTCAAGAAAGCCGTCCACAACGGCGATCACATCGACGTCCCACGGGTCGATGTCGCCACGTTCAGCGGCGTCCTGAAGCAGGCGAATGGCCAGCCTGGCGCCTGCGTCTGCCACTCCTTCCCCTCGCTAGGGGCAACGTACCCGGTTTGGCCGGCTGCAGCCAGAAGCCAGCTGGAACTCAGCTGGCTGGCGGACCAATGGGCTCAATCGGTTGTGACGGCTTCGGCGGCCGGTGCGGAACTCTCCCCAGCTGCTGGCAGCAGGCCTAGCTGGGCATCCACGGTGGCCCGATAGCGCTGAATGTCGGCTTCCAGCTCGGTGATCTTCACCCGCTGGGCTTCTCGATCGCTCTGGGACTGGACCAGCTCCACCTTCTTGACCACGCCGGTCCAGACGGCGAACACCCAGGCGGCCGTGGCGCCGATCCCGCCAACCACGAGCAACATGGCCGCCAGTGGCAGGGTGGTTGACACGCCCGGCAGGAACTGAACGGTGGTTGGGGCTGTGTTTTCCAGGGTGAACATCACCGTGGCCAGCCCGAAGCTGAAGATCAACAGAAAATTCAGCTGTCGCATGGCTCGATTCAGCTGGTCTTGGTTGCTGGCAGGGAGCGTAGGCAGGGCGATCTGGTTCTGCAATCCGCTGCCGGCAACCGCAGGGTTTCGTAACCGCTCAGAGGCAGGCGCCCCGGGCGCTTTCAGCCCAGGGCCGGGGCCTGGAGCAGGGCGGGGGCCATCCACTCGACCGGCTGGGCGTTGCGGATCAGCCCGTTCTCCGGAGGAGACAGCACCCGGGCCATCACCGATTGCTCGCGTAGCACCAGGGCCTCGATGGAGGCGCGGTAGGTGTCGGTGACGATCCTGGGGTACAGACCAATGCCGATGATCGGCACCAGCAGGCAGGAGATCACGTAGATCTCGCGGGGCTCGGCATCCACCAGCTGGGTGTTGTGGGCCGCCAGCTCGGGGTTCTCCTTGCCGAAGAAGATCTCCCGCAGCATGGAGAGCAGGTAGATCGGCGTCAGAATCACCCCCACCGCCGCCAGGCCTGCCATGACGATGCGGAAGCTGAGAGAGTAGGCCTCGCTGGTGACGAAGCCCACAAACACCATCAGCTCCGAGACGAAACCGCTCATGCCCGGTAGGGCCAGCGAGGCCAGCGAACAGACGGTCCAGAGGGCGAACATCTTGCGCATCTTCTGGCCCACGCCGCCCATCTCATCGAGCTGCAGGGTGTGGGTGCGGTCGTAGGTGGCGCCCACCAGGAAGAAGAGGCTGGCACCGATCAGGCCATGGCTGACCATCTGCAACATGGCGCCGCTGGTGCCGAGGGCGCTGAAGCTGCCGATGCCAATCAGCACGAAGCCCATGTGGCTGATCGAGCTGTAGGCGATCTTGCGTTTGAGGTTGCGCTGGGCGAAGGAGGTGAGGGCGGCGTAGATGATGTTGACCACCCCCAGAACCACCAGCAACGGCGCAAACTGGGCGTGGGCTGCGGGCAGCAGCTGCACGTTGAAGCGCAGCAGGGCATAGCCCCCCATCTTCAGCAGGATGCCGGCCAGCAACATGTGCACGGGCGCGGTCGCTTCGCCGTGGGCGTCAGGCAGCCAGGTGTGCAGCGGCACGATCGGCAGTTTCACCCCAAAGGCGATCAGCAGGCCGGCGTAGGCCAGCAGCTCAAAGCGCGTGCCGAAATCCTTGGCCGCCAGGGCTGTGTATTCAAAGCTGGGGGGGCCGCCACCCTGGAAGCCCATGGCCAGGGCCGCCAGCAGGATGAACACCGAGCCGCCGGCGGTGTAAAGGATGAACTTGGTGGCAGCGTACTGGCGCTTCTTGGCCCCCCAGATCGCCAACAACAGGTACACCGGCAGCAGTTCCAGCTCCCAGGCCAGGAAGAACAGAAGCATGTCCTGAACGGCGAAGACGGCGATCTGGCCGCCATCCATCGCCAGGATCAGGAAGAAGAACAGCCGCGGTTTGAAGGTGACCGGCCAGGCGGCCAGCACCGCCAGGGCGGTGATGAAGCTGGTGAGCAGGATCAGGGGCATCGAGAGCCCGTCGGCACCGACCGACCAGGCCAGGCCGAGATCGGGCAGCCATTCCACCCGCTCGATCAGCTGCAGGCCGGCCTCTGAGGGGTCGTAGCCGTTGAGGTAGGCCCCAACGGTGACCAGGAAGGTGAGCAGGGCGACGCCCAGGGCGTACCAGCGAATCGTCTTGCCGTCGCCGGGATCAGGAATGAACGGGATCAACAGCCCGGCCACGATCGGCATCAGGATCGAGACGCTGAGCCAGGGGAAGGCCCCTGCGTGATCGCCGCCCAGGACCGCCAGGGCGCCTGGAGCAACGGAGAAATCCAGCGGCACAGACCTCGGAAGCAGTTCTGGGCGGAGTGTAGAAATACAGGCCGCGCTTGAGCTCCCCAGATACGGGTTGACACACACAGTGGCGGCAGGCCTAGAAGCTGCTGAACAGCACCACCAGGGCAATCACGCCTCCGAAGACGATCAGTGCATAGAATTGGGCGCGGCCGGTTTCGAAGTACTTGAGACCCTCGCCGCTGCCGAGGGTGAGCAGGCCGGTGAGGTTGACCACCCCGTCCACCACCTTGGCGTCAACCTCCAGCACCTGGCGAGCGAGCTTGCGGCTGCCCTTGACGAAAATTCGATCGTTGATGTCGTCGAGGTACCACTTGTTGGCCAGAAAGGCGTTGAGGCGGGGGAAGCGGCCCGCCACGGCCGTGGCCAGATCCAGCTTGTGTAGGGAGTAGGCCAGGACCGCCACGGTGATCCCGGTGAGCGAGATCACCACCGAGGCGCCGGCCAGAGGTAAAAAGTCGCCCCAACTGAACTGCTCGGCCATCTCGGCGGCCTCACTGGGGTCAAGCAGGTTGGCGAAGCGGTTGTTCCAGGGGGTCCCAAGCAGGCCGATCAGCACGGAAGGCACCGCCAAAACCGCAAGCGGGGCTGCCATCTGCCAGCCCGATTCGTGGGGAACGCTGGCGTGCTGGCCATGCCCTTCCTGGCCTTCTTCCTCCATTGCCACCCGGCCGGCATCGGCCAGCACCTGGGCTTTCAAGGCGGCATCGGTGCCTCGGAACGGCCCCTCAAAGGTGAGGAAGTAGAGCCGGAACATGTAGAAGGCGGTCATGCCGGCGGTGAGGAAGCCCACCGCCCAGAGCAGGGGGAAGGCGTTGAAGGCCTGGCCGAGGATCTCGTCCTTGCTCCAGAAGCCCGCCAAAGGAGGGATGCCGCTGATCGCCACGCAGCCGATCAGGAAGGTGGTGGCCGTCACGGGCATGTGCTTGCGCAGACCTCCCATCAGGCGCATGTCCTGGGCGAGAACCGGTTCGTGGCCCACCACCTCCTCCATGGCGTGGATCACCGAGCCTGAACAGAGGAACAACATGGCCTTGAAGAAGGCGTGGGTCACGAGGTGGAACATCCCGGCCACCGGGGCGCCGCATCCCATCGCTAAGACCATGTAGCCCAGCTGGGACACCGTGCTGTAGGCCAGGCCCTTCTTCAGATCCATCTGGGTGAGGGCGATCGAGGCGCCCAGGAAACAGGTGATCGTGCCGATCACGGCAATGAAGGCCTGCACCTCCTCGAACTGGATGTAGATCGGCTGAAGGCGGGCCACCAGGAACACGCCGGCCGCCACCATCGTGGCCGCATGGATCAGGGCGGAGATCGGGGTGGGCCCCTCCATGGCGTCGGGCAACCAGACATGAAGCGGGAACTGGGCCGATTTGGCCATCGGCCCCATGAACACCAACAGGCAGAGGATCACCGCCGCCGGGTGAGAGACGCTGCCATCGGCCAGGGCCTGGCTGAGGCGGAGGCCGATGTCCTCGAAGCCGAAGCTGCCGGTGGCCCAGAACAGGCCGAGGATGCCGAGCAGCAGGCCGAAATCACCCACCCGGTTGACCACAAAGGCCTTCTGGGCGGCGTTGGCGGCACCATCGCGGTCATACCAGAAGCCGATCAGCAGGTAGGAGCTCATGCCCACCAGCTCCCAGAACACGTAGATCTCGAGCAGGTTGGGGCTGATCACCAGGCCCAGCATCGAGCTGCTGAAAAGGGCCAGATAGGTGAAAAAGCGCACATAACTCTTGTCATGGGCCATGTAGCCATCCGAGTACACCATCACCAGCACGGCGATGGTGGTCACCAGGGCCAGCATCACGGCGCCAAGCGCATCGACCCGGAAGCCCATCTGCAGATTGAAGCTGCCGGCACTGGCCCAGTCGAACAGCACTTCCGTGGGCGGCGCGCCGCCGATCTGCTCGATCAGCACCGCGTAACTGAGCACGGCGGCGGCCCCGACGCAGCTGATCAGGAAAACAGCGACAGGTTTGCGCAACCTGTTGATGGTGCGATTGAAGCTGATCAGGCTGAGGCCGATCAGAGCTGCCCCCAGCAGGGGTAGCACTGGAATCAACCAGGCGAGTTCCGAGGCCGATGTCATCCAGTCCCTGGGCAGTCCCCCGGAGTGTAAGCAGACCTCCAGGTCTGCTTCGGGCTGTGTGAGCGACCGCGCTCAGCCCAGGGCAGCGCCGAGCGGACCGTCGCTGAAGCTGCTGGTGGCGAGGCCGATGTAGCGATGGCTCCACCAGAGCCCGCCGATGGCGATGGCGATGCCCAGCTGGGAGGGCCGCAGGAATTCAGCGGGCACCAGCGACTGGCGCCCATCGAGCACGGCTCGAAACGGAAGCACCGAGGTGTTGGCCTTGACGGCAGCGAAGGCCGGTCCGTAGCGGGCAGCCAGGCGCCGATCGCCGTGCCAGATGGCGAACAGGTGATGGGCGATCAGCCCCACACAGGTGACCAGCGTGAAACTGCTGCCGATCCAGAGCAGGTGGGTCGCACACCAGAGCACCTGGCCAACGGCCTGGGGGTGGCGGCTGATCCGGATGATGCCGGTGGCATAGAGCCGCTGCTCAGGTTTGAGCAGCGCCGGGATCTCCAGCAGGTTGTAGGTGGCCGGATAGAGGAAGAAGAAGCTGATCGCCGTGCCGATCCAGATCAGGGGGATCAGCCCGGCGCTGCCCTGCAGGTTCCAGAGCCGCACGCCGTCGTAGCGATGGGCGAGGAAATAGCCGATCACCAGCACGGCCGATGGAATGCTGAGCGCGGCGAACAGCAGCCGCCAGGCCCGGGCGCCGATCCGCTTCTCCCCCCAGACGCGCAGGGCCGCACCGCCGCTGTGGATTACGGCGAAAGCGAACAGGAGGGCCAGCATCTCCAGGCTGGACTGGTGGTCTGCAAGGGGCAAGCAACGGCCGCAGCTGGGCGGATTCTGACGGCCTGTTGCCCTCTGCTGCTCCGCTTGGTTCACCCGCAAGGTTTCCCTTAGAGTTCGCCCACTCAGCTGGAGCAAGCCCCACGGGTCATTCCATGGCTGATCTGCCCTTCACCCTCGATCAGCTGCGCATCCTGCGGGCCATTGCCAGCGAGGGCAGCTTCAAGAAGGCGGCGGACAGCCTCTACGTGACCCAGCCGGCGGTCAGCCTGCAGATCCAGAATCTGGAGAAGCAGCTGGATGTTTCCCTGTTTGATCGGGGCGGACGCAAGGCCCAGCTCACCGAAGCCGGCCACCTTCTGTTGAGCTACTGCGACCGGATCCTCGGCCAGTGTCAGGAGGCCTGCCGCTCGATCGAGGATCTCCACAACCTCAAGGGGGGGTCGTTGGTGGTGGGTGCCAGCCAGACCACGGGCACCTATCTGATGCCGCGGATGATCGGCCTGTTCCGCCAGAAGTATCCCGATGTGGCGGTGCAGCTGCAGGTGCATAGCACCCGGCGCACCAGCTGGAGCGTGGCCAATGGCCAGGTGGATCTGGCGATCATCGGCGGCGAGCTGCCGTCTGAGCTCAACGACCTGCTGCAGGTGGTTCCCTACGCCAACGATGAACTTGCCCTGGTACTGCCGATCAAGCATCCGTTGTCGCGCCTGAGCGAGCTGCACAAAGACGACCTCTACCGCCTTGGCTTCGTCTGCCTTGATGCCCAGTCGACCACCCGGAAAATGGTGGACCATCTGCTCTCGCGCTCCGGCCTGGAGTTGCAACGTCTCAAGATCGAGATGGAGCTCAACTCCTTTGAGGCGATCAAAAATGCTGTCCAGTCTGGTCTGGGAGCGGCCTTCCTGCCGGTGGTCTCGATCGAGCGGGAGCTGGCGACCGGCAGCCTGCAACGGCTCCCCGTGGCCGACTTGCTGGTGCGGCGTCAGCTGAAGTTGATCACCCACCCAGCCCGCTATTGCTCCAGGGCCTCTGAAGCTTTCCGCCGCGAAGTGCTGCCGGAGTTCGCCAGCCCGGATAGCCCCCTACGCCAGCCAGCCAAGCCTGCAGCCAGCCCCGACGTGCTGGCTGCAGCGACGGCCCAGAGCGCAGCGGCTCAGAACTGATCGCCTTCGGGGGTGATCCCGACGGCGTCATCGGCGGCTCCGGCGATGCCGCGGGTCTGGAATTTGTTGCCGCTGATGTCGGTCTGGTAGACGCAGCGGACCACTGGGCTGTCCCGGATCGAGCCGATGTAGGCAAAGGTGTTCATGCGCTGCTTGCACTGGCGCATCTGCTCGGCGGTCACGGCGCCTTCCTTCTGCAACACGCTCCAGTTTTCCCGGCGGATCACGCAACCGGCCTGCAGGGTCGGCTGGGTCACGAAACTGCTGCTCGGGTTCATGGTCGTGTAGAGCTCGATGTCGTTCACGAAGGCACTCGCACCCCACTGCTTGCAGAACTCCGGATCCGGGACGGCGAGGTCGAGCTGCTGGCTGCTGGCGATGTTGCCCTGGTTGCCCACCGTGTTGCTGGAGAGGGCGGTGCCGATGCCGATGCCAACCACCAGCACGCCGGCGAGCACGGCCATGGTGGCCACATTGAACTTGAAGGGCTGGGCAGGGGCCGCTCCGACGCCGCTTGCGCCGTTGCTCTCGATGCCGGCCCGGCCGGGCTGGCGGCGGGGACGGGAGCGTTCGCCGTAGCGCTCCTCGTCGTAGGCCGCGTAGGCGTCGCGATCGCCGTTGGTGCTATTGGAACGGTTACGAGCCGAAGAGGGGTCACGCTCGCGGTCGAAACGGGAACGGTTCATCTCAGGCCTCCGGGCTGCGGGGCAATCCCATCGAATAATTCAGGACCCGGGCATCCGGGTTGTACTTCAGCTCGCCGGCCTGCAGCAATTGCCGGATCGTGCCCTCCAGCTCGGAGCCGATCCTGCGCAGGTTGTATTCGCTGAGATCCTTGCCGGCGTCGGCCGCCACCAGGTCCTTGAACCGCTTCTGGACTGTCGCGACCACGGCCGGCTCCCAGAGAAACTCGTTGTCGGGATCGAGGTCGAGGGTGAGTTTGGAGGGATCGGCCACGAGTTGCTCCTCCTCCAGGCGGGCGGTGAACAGCCGTACGTGACGGGTCGTCGATTTGAGCAGGAGTTCGTCGGCCATGAAAGGGGGGGCGGAAGTGCCGGAACAGGACGCACGATCTGACTTTAGGAAGCTCTCGTTCAGCGCTGGGCGGCCTGGGCCTTTTAAGGTTGATTTTGGTTTTTGATTTCCCATGCGCGTCGCCATCGCCGGAGCAGGTCTTGCCGGCCTCTCCTGCGCCAAATACCTCTGCGACGCAGGTCACACCCCCGTGCTCTACGAAGCCAGGGATGTGCTCGGCGGCAAGGTGGCGGCCTGGCAGGACGAAGACGGCGACTGGTACGAGACCGGTCTGCACATCTTCTTCGGGGCCTACCCCAACATGCTCCAGCTGTTCAGCGAACTCGGCATTGAAGACCGTCTGCAGTGGAAGGACCACGCGATGATCTTCAACCAGAAGGACGATCCCGGCACCTACAGCCGCTTCGATTTTCCTGATCTGCCCGCCCCGCTCAACGGCGTGGCGGCGATCCTCGGCAACAACGACATGCTCACCTGGCCGGAGAAAATCCAGTTCGGGCTTGGCCTGGTACCAGCGATGATCCGTGGCCAGGGCTACGTCGAAGACTGCGATCAGTATTCCTGGACCGACTGGCTGCGGCTGCACAACATTCCGGAGCGGGTCAACGACGAGGTGTTCATTGCGATGAGCAAGGCCCTTAATTTCATCAATCCCGATGAAATCTCCAGCACGGTGCTGCTCACGGCCCTCAACCGCTTCCTGCAGGAGAAAAACGGTTCAAAGATGGCGTTCCTTGATGGCAACCCGCCCGAGCGCCTGTGTGAACCGATCGTCGCCGCGATCCGCGAACAAGGGGGGGAGGTGCATCTGAACCGGCCGCTGCGCGAGATTCGGCTGGCCGGCGACGGCTCGGTGGCTGGTTTCCGCTTCGCCGGAATCAAGGGCAACGAGCCTTTGGAGGTGGAAGCCGATGCCTATGTCAGCGCCCTGCCGGTCGATCCCCTCAAGCTGCTGGTACCCGAAACCTGGCGGTCGATGCCCTATTTCCAGAAGCTGGAGGGCCTCAAGGGGGTTCCGGTGATCAACATTCATCTCTGGTTTGACCGCAAACTGACCGAGATCGACCACCTTTTGTTCAGTCGTTCCGATCTGCTCAGCGTGTACGCCGACATGAGCAACACCTGCCGGGAGTACGCCGACCCCGACCGTTCCATGCTGGAACTGGTGTTTGCCCCTGCCGAGGCCTGGATCGGCCGCAGCGATGCGGACATCATCGCGGCCACCATGGGCGAACTCAAGCGGCTGTTCCCCAACCACTTCAGCGGCGACGACCAGCCCACCCTGCGCAAGTTCCACGTGGTCAAGACGCCGCAGTCGGTGTACAAATCGGTCCCTGGCTGCCAGCAGCTCAGGCCCTCCCAGCAATCGCCGATCGCCAATTTTTTCCTGGCCGGTGACTACACCATGCAGCGCTACCTGGCCTCGATGGAGGGTGCCGTGCTGAGCGGCAAGCTCTGCGCCGAGGCGGTCAGCGTCGCCGCCCGGCCCGCTGCGGTGACCGTGTGACTGTCCTGGTTGCTTCCCCAACAGCCACACCCAGATCCTCCCTGAACCTCGATCAGGCCTACGAAGCCTGCCGGCAGGAAACGGCCCAGTGGGCGAAAACCTTCTACCTCGGCACGCTGCTGATGCCGCCGGCCAAACGGCGGGCGATCTGGGCCATCTACGTCTGGTGTCGCCGCACCGACGAGCTGATGGACAGCCCCCAGGCCCAGGCCTTGCCGGGGGCTTGCCTGGCGGAGCGGCTGGATCTCTGGGAAGTGCGCACCCGCTCCCTGTTCAACGGTCACGTGGATGACTCCCTCGACCTGGCCATGGTCGACACGCTCGAGCGGTTCCCCCAGCCGTTGCAGCCCTACCTCGACATGATCGAGGGCCAGCGCATGGACCTGCTCCGCCACCGCTACGCCAGCTTCCAAGACCTCGAGCTCTACTGCTATCGCGTTGCTGGCACCGTCGGGCTGATGACGCAGGAAGTGATGGGTCTGGATCCCGCCTACACCTCGGCTCCCTGGAGCGAACGGCCCGACACCTCGAATGCCGCCGTTGCCCTCGGCATCGCCAACCAGCTCACCAACATCCTGCGGGATGTGGGCGAAGACCGCAGCCGCGGTCGTATTTACCTTCCCCAGGAGGATCTGGTCCGATTCAATTATTCAGAGGCTGACCTGATGGCCGGCACGATCAATGACAACTGGCGTGCCCTGATGGCCTTTCAGTTGCTGCGTGCCCGGCAGTGGTTCAGCCGATCCGAAGCAGGGGTGCGCTGGCTGGCTGCCGACGCCCGCTGGCCGGTCTGGGCCTCGCTGCGCCTGTATCGGGGCATCCTCGCGGTGATTGAGCGGCATGACTACGACGTCTTCAATCGTCGCGCTTTCGTGCCAAGAGGATTCAAGTTGCTTGATCTCCCCTTCTCTTACCTGATTGCCCAGTTGCGCTGATTTCGCTCTCACCCAAACTCAGCCATTCGAGCAGAACCGGGTTGACTTGCTCGGGGGCTTCGTCGTGGGGGCAATGGCCCAGCCCCGGCAGGACCCTCAGCTCCTGAATGCAGTCGAATTGTTCACTCCACTCCAGCGCTTCCGCCGGGCTTTCCCAGGGGTCCCGCTCGCCCCAGAGCAGGCGCACCGGCACCGACAGGTCTGCCAACAGCTCAGGGGCAAGATGATCATCGAAAAGATTGATGAATCCCCGGAAGCTCTCCGCCGCTCCCGGATCGGTGCTCGGCCTGTGCAGGATCTCCACGAGCTCGGCGTCGATATTGGCGCCACTGGGATAGGCCTTGGCCAGCACCTGGCGGATGAAGGAGGGACGGGCCAGGATTCGGAACAGGGGCGCCACGATGCGGCGCTGACGCACCAGCTGCTTCACCAGCGGCCGCAACCGCCGCTCAAAGGCCGGCAGTTTGGCGATGCGCTTCTCATCGAGGGTGCGCTGGGCACAGTCGATCAGGATCACCTGCGTGGGGGCGATACCGCGACTCTCAAGCACCTGGCAAGCCCGCAGGGCCACCAGACCCCCGATTGAATTGCCCACCAGCTGCAGGGGCCCCCGGCGCTGATTCGGTTCCAGGCTGGCGACGAAGTCGGCCACCTGGGTGGCCCAGAGATCGAAGCAGTAGCGCACGGAACCGGCTAGCTGCGGCTCGTCCTTGAGCCGGGAGCGTGGCTTGGCGCTGGCCCCGAAGCCAAGCAGGTCAAGCGCATACACATCAAAACGCTCAGCCAGCACCGGCAAGTTGTGACGCCAGTGGGCTGAGCAGGCGCCAAAACCGTGGATCAGGATCACCGTGGAGCGATCAGGAGTGTCTCCTTCCGGGCCGGCTTGGCTGAAACCGATCGTGTGGCCCTGCCACTGCCAGGTTGGCGCCACGGTTAGAGCGATCAGACCGTGGCCGTTTGGTTGGCGAGCAACGACTTCAACTTCGAGAGTTCGCCGGCCCAGCGTGGGTCAGGGGCGCCTTCGGTGACGGTGTCGCTATGTACCACCTTGTTGCTGGCCTTGCGGGCCACGGCGGTTCCACCGGCCGGACGACGATCACTGCCGCCGGCGATGGGGGTGCTGCGTGCGTCCTTGCGCTCGGACCGCTCAATCCGCAGGGTGTTGCCGCCGAAATCGCGGCCATTGAGCTGCTCGATCACGGTGTCAGCTAGCTTTTCTTCATCGACATTGGCGAACCCGAAGCCGCGGCAGGCGCCGGTTTCGCGGTCTTGAACGGTTTTGAAGCGCACGCCTTCACCAACGGCCTTGAACAGAGCTTCAAGCTCCTTGGCATCAAAAGTTTGCGGCAGGTTGCCGACATAAAGGCGAACGCTCATGGGAAGAGAGGAGAAATGGAAACAACTGGCTCTAGGCCGCTGATCAATCGATCGACAGGCTGGATCGAGGAGCCAGTGGCCCAGGAATCCATGGATGGAAAAGTCTGATGATTAACCGGCACCCCTGGGGCACGACGGATCAGGCATTTGGTAATGCCTCTTCAAATAACAGTAAATCACGACGCGGTTCCATTCAGCCAGATGGAGGCAGCCTTCAACGCTTCTTCAGAATTGCTGATCCGGCCGAAGGCCCGCTCAAGGCAGAGGTGCCCCAGCAATTGCCCCAGCCGCCGCGAAGGAGCCAGGCCCAGGAGTTCCTGCAGCTCGCGTCCGTCCAGCGGAGGGTGGGGATGGAACAGGGGATCGGCGGGATCACGCCATCGCTCCAGCCAGGCCAAGGCCAGCGGAGGCGGGAAAAACAGCAGCAAGGCAGGCAGATCGCCGGCGATCTGCTGGTGCAACCGCAGGCGCTCGGGTTCAGGCAACCGATCGAGAAGCGACTCGGGCCCTTTGTCGTCCTGGCCCAACAGCCGCCACCAGTGGTGCAGCCGCTCGCAACGCTGTTGCAGTTGGCGGCTGCCCCGCAGCCTGGCGAGGCCAGCGCCATCGAAGAGCACGGCCAAGCGGGCCAAACCAAGGGGCGCAGAGCTTTCCGGCGGCAGCAGACCTCTGAGCCTGGCTTGCTCAGTTGTCAGCTGCTCCAGGCAGCGTGCCGTTGCTGCGCGATCGGGCGCATCGGGCCCTTGGTCGGTGGCGCCGGGGGCCAGCTGCCAACGCGGCTGCCAGCTCTCAAGCAGGTGGCTCTCGCAGGCCAGAGCCAGACCCTGGCCCCCATGGGGGCAGCCCGCCAGTTTCTCCAGCTCCGCCAGCACCCGCTCCGGGGCCACCTGGGTGATCAGGTGGTGATGGGCCTGGATCCAGTCCAGGGTTTCCTCTCCCAGCGCGAAACCGAGTTCGGCGGCCAGACGGATCCCCCGCAGCAAGCGCAAAGGATCCTCGCGAAGATTGGCCTCCGCCACAGCCACCACCTGTCCATTGGCCAGGTCCTTGAGGCCAGCGGTGGGATCGAGCAGGGGGGCGCCTGGCCGCAGTGGCAGGGCCAGGGCATTGAGGCGAAAGTCACGCCGAGCCAGATCGGCCTCCAGGCTCCCCCCCACCTGCCGTGCCAGATCGATGCTCCAGCCCTTCAAAACCAGCCTGGCGATCGACCGCTTGGCGTCCAGCACCACGGCGCTGCCGCCATGGCGACGGCTGAGTGTCTGGCAGAGGGCAATGGCCTCCACCGGAACCACCAGATCCAGGTCGGGCCTCGCGGCCAGGCGCCCGAGCAGCCCATCGCGCACGGCGCCGCCCACCAGGGCCGAGCCTGCGGGGAGATCGGCAACCGGCAGGGGCCAGGCGTCCGTGGCCAACACCAGCCGCAGGCGGTCGGCGGCTAGGGCCAGGCCCGATGCACCCTGCTCACTCCACCCCAGAATGGAGCGATCCGTGGGCCGCTGGGGGATGTGCATCTGCGTGGACTGCCACTGGGTCGACCGTTGCCAGGCCTATCACGCGGTTGAGCGCCAACATGGTGTGGACCATCTCAGTGCGACCCCCGATTTTCAGCCGATCGAACCCCGGATCCATGTTCAGGTGATCGACCTTCCCCAGGCCCAGGTGGGTGTGGAGTGGGACGTGCGGGGTTGCCTGAGCTTCAAGGCCGAACCGGGGCGTTGGCTCCGGCTCCGGCCTGGGCAGTTGCTGCCGCGATGACGGAGCACCCTCCCTTGCTCCTGGCCCTGCACAGCAGCAGCGACACCCTGGCGGTGGGCCTGCAGGCATTGGGCGCTCGCCAGCCCGGCGGCGAACCTGCCGCTGCCCAGATCGCCACTCACCCGCTGGGCAGGGCCCTGGGCAACGAATTGCTGGGCTGCCTCGAGGAGTTGCTGCCGGCCCGGCGCTGGAGCCACCTGGGCCGGCTGGCGGTCGCCACCGGGCCAGGCGGCTTCACGGGCACCCGGCTCACGGTGGTCCTGGCCCGCACCCTGGCCCAGCAACTGCAGCTTCCCCTCGATGGCTTCAGCAGCTTTCTGCTGATCGCCCGTCGCCTCTGGTTGGCCGGTGAGCTCAACGACGACGCTGAACCGTTCTGGATTGAGCAGACCTTGCCGCGTCGTGGCCTGGTCTCCGGCTGCTATCTGCTGGATCCGGCCGTGCCGGGGGGGCTCCAAGAACTCCAGGCGCCGCGATTGCTGCGCGCCCCTGGGGAAGGGCCGGCGGCCAGGCGCCTGGAGGCCCGGGTGGAGCCGGCGGCTGACCTGGCCCAGCTGCTGGCCTTGAGCCAGGCGGCAGCAGCAGCCCAGATCACGGCGCCCTGGCAGCCGGTGTTGCCGCTCTATCCGACAAGCCCGGTGGAGTTGGGCTGATGCGGCGGCTCCTGCTCTGGGCGGTGCTGGCCTTGGGAGTGGCCGGCTTGATTCGCGCCACGGCGCTGGGTTTCCCCTTGCCCCCGTTCGCTCCGGCCTCGCGCTCCGGCCCCCAGTTGATCCTGGCGCTCGGCGGCGATGTGGCCCGCGAAAAGCTCGCCGGCCAGCTGGCCCATCGCTACGGCCTGCCACTGATGGTGAGCGGTGGCAGCAATCCCGAATATGCCCAGTGGTTGCTGCGTCAGGAAGGCCTGGGCCGGAATCAATACCAGCTCGACTACCGCGCCTCAGACACCGTCAGCAACTTCACCACCGTGGTGGATGACCTCCGGCGCGACGGTATTCGCCATGTCCTGCTGGTGACCAGCAGTGATCACATGGAGCGGGCGCTGCTGGTGGGCCGGATCGTCGCCGGTAGCCGCGGCATTGAGCTCAGCCCGGTGCCGGTACCCTGCGGAGCCGACTGTGCACCGGAGAGCCGCCGCAAAATCTGGCGGGATGGCCTGCGGGCGCTGGTCTGGGTGATCAGTGGCCGCGACCTGCGCCAATGGGCGGCAGAGCGGCTCGGACCGGCGCCGCCGGCAGCAGCCCCTGGTCCAGCAGGCCGTTGATCTGTTGCTGGCAGGCAAGGGTGGTGGCCTCAAGGTCGGCGCGCTGGCGCGTGGCCGGTGGCGCAATCGGCTGACCGATGCGGATGTGGATCGGCACGAGCCGTGGCCAGGGCCGCCCCTGACCCAGGGCCCGGTGGCTGTTGACGATCGCGACAGGCAGCAGGGGTGCACCGGCCCTGGCGGCCAGGAACGCGGCCCCCAGCTGGGGATCGTTCACCCGACCGTCAGCTTGGCGGGTGCCATCGAGAAACACGCCGGTGGCCCAGCCCTCCGCCAGGCGGGCCATGGCGACGCGAATCGCCTCACGGTCGCTGGCACCCCGTGACACCGGGTAGGCCCCACAGGCCCGGATGATCGCGCCGAGAAGCGGCACCTTGAACAGTTCGGCCTTGGCCATGAAGGCCACCGGGCGGCCGAGGGCATGGCCCAGCAGGGGCGGATCGAGATGGGACCCGTGGTTGGCGACCACCACCAGCGGTCCCTGCAGCGGCACCTGGCGGTTGTCTGCCGTATGGCCGCGGAAGAGCAGCCGGTAGATCGGAAACACCAGCAGGGAGCTGATCAGCCGGTAGGTGACGCTGGGCCGCGGTGTCAGCAGGGCCGGCCTGGGCAGGCCGGGATCTGGAACCAGGGGCAGGTTGCTCAAAGGCCCAGATCCTCGGCGCAGGCGATCCGGGCGCTGACCACCCCCTCAAGCTCCCGTTTGACCAGGCCGCTGAGCACGTTCCCTGGCCCGATCTCCACCACGGTGCCGATCCCCTCGGCTTGGAACTGGGCCATTGTTTCGCGCCAGCGAACGCCACGCACCATCTGCCCAGCCAGCCTCTCCTTGAGCAGCTCGCCATTGGTCTGGGGGCTGGGATCGGTGTTGCTCAGCACCGGGATAGAGGCCGTGGCGAAGGGCACAGCGTCCAGTTCCGCCGCGAAGGCCGCAGCCGCCTCTTGCATCATCGGCGAGTGAAAAGCGCCAGACACCGCCAGAGGGATGGCGCGCTTACAGCGCAGGGCACGGCTCACCTCGCCCACAGCCTCCGGTGTCCCGGAAATCACCACCTGGGCCGCACTGTTGTCGTTGGCGATCACCACCCCGTCGCTGCTGGCCACCAGCCGCTCCAGTTCGTTGCGATCGAAGCCAATCACGGCCGTCATGGCCCCACCGCCGGCAGCGGCCATCAGGTTGCTGCGGCACTGGATCAGCCGCAGGCCGGTGGCGACGTCAAAAACACCGGCGGCATAGAGGGCCACCAATTCCCCCAGACTGTGGCCCGCCACCAGTTGGGCTGTGCGCCCCTGGGCGAGCAGCCCATCCACCAGCAGACTTTCCACCACAAACAGGGCGGGCTGGGTGTTGCGGGTGTCGTTGAGGTCGTGGAGCTGGTCGGGCTGATCCGGGACGCTGCCGGAGCAGATCGCCAGCAGATCACGGCCCAGCAGCTCCGAAGCGATCGCGAAGCGCTGCCTGGCGCCAGGGAGCTCCAGCAGGCCTTCAGCCATGCCGAGTTTCTGTGATCCCTGGCCGGGAAACACCCAGGCAATGGTCATGGAGGCAGCGCGTTGAACCGGCTGGAGATTAGGCGCCGCTGCCGCCGGGACCCCGCCAGCGCAGCAGGGCGGCCCCCCAGCTCAAACCAGCGCCGAAGCCACTGGTGGCGATCAGATGGCCGGGGGCGATCCGGCCATCCCGCACGGCCTCATCGAGCATCAAGGGGATGGTGGCGGCGGAGGTGTTGCCGTAGGCGGCCAGGTTGCTGAGCACCCGATCAGCTGGAATCCCCAGGCGTGTGCCCACCGCATCGAGGATCCGTTGGTTGGCCTGGTGCAGCAGCAGCCAGTCGATCTGGCTGGTGGCGGTGCCGGTGTCCTTCAGCAGGGCTTCCAGCACGGCAGGCACCTCGCGCACGGCGAACTTGTAGACCTCCTGCCCATTCATCTGAATCGGCTGGAAGCCACCGCGCTGGGCGGTATGGCCCTCCACCAGGGGATGGCGCTCCTGGCCCTGCTGCAGGGTCAGGCACTCGGCGCGGCGGCCATCGGAGTGCATGCGGAAACCCAGCAGACCATCGTCAGCGCCAGGGCAGGCTTCGAGCGCCACAGCGGCGGCGCCATCGCCGAACAGGACGCAGGTGCTGCGGTCATCCCAGTCAATCCAGCGGCTGAGCTGGTCAGCGCCGATCACCAGGACGCGCCGCATCGTGCCGCAGCGCAGGTAATGGCCGGCCGTGATCAGGGCAAACAGGAAGCCACTGCAGGCCGCCGTCAGATCGAAGGCCACCGCCTGGTTTGCCCCAAGGGCCGCCTGGATGCGGGGGGCCGTGCCGAAGAGGTCGTCGGGGCTGGAGGTGGCCAGCAGGATCAGATCGAGATCCTGAGGCTGCCAGCCCGCATGGGCCAGAGCCGCCCGCCCCGCGTCGGTAGCCAGGCTGGTGAGTGTCTCCCCGGGCCCAGCGACCCGCCGGGCGGCGATGCCGGTACGGCTGCGAATCCAGGCGTCGTTGGTCTCGACCCGATGGCTGAGCTGGTCATTGCTCAGGCTGAGGTTGGGCAGGGCACTGCCACATCCCACCAGCGCCATCCCAGCGCTCCATTGACCGAGCGACACCTGCGCGACCACAGTTGGGCTCAGTCAACCACAGGCGGGGATGGCCCCGGCCTTGGCGCCGGCTTCAGGACCGGGTTCGGCGCCCGCTTCTTCACGGCCCGCTTCGGCAGTCGAGGCTGCACTGAGCTGGTGGAGATCGTCCATGACGCCGTGGCTGGCGGCACGGTGGGCCAGGCGCAGGGCGCTGACCACCGAGAGGGCCTTGCTGCTGCCGTGACCGATCACGCAGATGCCGTTGACACCCAGCAGCAGGGCGCCGCCATGTTCGGCATGGTCGAGCCGTTTCTTGATGCGCACCAGGTTGCTGCGCAGGAAGGCGGATCCAACCTTGCCGCGGCGGCCACGGGGCAGTTCCGCCCGCAGCACGTCGAGCAGAACGCCGCCCACCGATTCCAGGAACTTGAGCAGCACGTTGCCGGTATAGCCGTCACAGACGACCACATCGAACTGGCCGGAGAGCACGTCGCGGCCCTCGCAGTTGCCGGCAAAGCGGAGCCGACTCTCGGCCTCCAGCAGCGGATAGGCCTTGACCGTGAGGTCATTGCCCTTGCACGACTCTTCGCCGATGTTGAGCAGGCCGATCCTGGGGTTGGCCACTCCCAGCACATCGCGGCTGTAGATGCTCCCCAGCAGGCCGAACTGGTGGAGATAGGCCGGCTTGCAATCCATGTTGGCGCCGACATCCAGCACCAGCACCTGCTCGGCGGGGTCTTTGGTGGGGAACAGGGCGCCGATCGCCGGGCGATCGATGCCCTTCAAGCGGCCCAGCCGGAAAATGGCGGCGGCCATCACGGCTCCGGAGTTCCCCGCCGAATAGACGGCCATCGCCTGTCCCTGGCTGACCTGGTCCATGGCCAGGTTGATGCTGGCATCGCGCTTGCGGCGCACCACCCTGGCCTCCTCGTGCATCTCCACCGAGGGGCCACTGCTGATCAACTCCAGCAAACCCGCCGCCACCGCCTCCCGGAGTTCCTCGCCCAGGTCGAGCGCGGCCACGGCTTGCTGGAGCGCAGCCTCTTCGGCCACGAAACGCACGCGCAGGGGCAGCACCCGGACGGCATCGAGGCAGCCCGCCAGGATCGGCCCGGGGGCGAAATCGCCACCCATGCCATCGACGGCCACCCAGAGGCGATCGGCTTCGCGAATCGGCGCCTCAAGGCCTCCAGCACCCTGCTGCAGCCGGCGCAGGGGGTAGAGCACCGAGCCGGCCGTTGAGGCCACCGAGCCCGCCACAGACCCCGCGGCCGAGGCCATCGTGGTCGCCGAGGAGGTGGCGGTGCCCACCAGGCTGGTCACGGCAGCGTTGCGGCGGTACCAGATCACCAGCCGCCGGATGGCCCGGCTCGGCTTCGGACGCCGGTACCGGGGATCGAATTCAGGCTCCTTCGCTACCAACGGATTCCACGATGCGCTGGAACAGATAACCCGTGCCCCGGGCTGTGAGGATCAGCTCGGGGTTGGCGGGATCGTCTTCCAGTTTGGAGCGCAGCCTGGAGATGTGGACATCCACCACACGGGTATCCACATGACGCTCCGGGGTATAGCCCCAGACCTCTTTGAGGATCTCGCCGCGGCTGAACGGTTCGCCCGAGCGGCTGACGAGCAGCTCCAGCAAGCTGAATTCCATGCCGGTGAGGCGGATGCGCTCGTCGTTGCGGTACACCTGGCGTTTGTTGGTGTCGATGCGCAGGTCGCTGACCTGGATCACCCCGGAGTTGGGGATCCCCACCACCTGCTCTTTGTCGACGCGGCGCAGCACGCAGCGGATGCGTGCCTCGAGTTCCTTGGGGCTGAACGGCTTGACGACGTAGTCGTCGGCACCGAGTTCGAGGCCCGTGATCCGGTCGGCCACATCGCCGAGGGCGGTGAGCATCACGATCGGCACGTCGGATTCCTTGCGCAGCTCCTGGCAGACCCCGTAGCCATCCAGCTTCGGCATCATCACGTCGAGCACGACCAGGTCGGGGCTGGAGCAGCGGAAGGCTTCCAAGGCCTCCACGCCGTCACTGGCGGTGACCACGTGGTACCCAATCATCGACAGGCGGGTTTCCAGGATCCTGCGGATGCTGGCCTCGTCATCGACGACCAGGATTGTTTCCTTGGCGGGAGGGGATGCCGTCATCGCGTCGCTACACGACTACAACAGATGCGACCACTGAAAAGGGCCGAGTGCCCTCTGGTTCACTCAACGCCACCATTCTTCATACATCTCCTTGCCCCGCCTTTCCACCTTCTACGTCTGCCAAAGCTGTGGAGCGCAGTCGCGCCAGTACTTAGGCCGCTGTCCAGGCTGTGGTGGCTGGAACACGCTGATCGAGCAGGCGCCCCCTGCCGCCGATGGCCGCCGCAGGCGACAGGGGCCGCCTGCCGGCGAGGGGACAGGCGAGGCGACAGGCCGTGGCAAGCCCCGCCGATCCCAGCCGATTCACGCCGTCGGCGAGCGGCCGCTGCAGCGCCTGGCCAGCGGCTTCGTCGAGCTCGATCGGGTGCTGGGCGGTGGCCTGGTGCCGGGTTCGCTGGTGCTGGTGGGTGGCGACCCGGGCATCGGCAAGTCCACCCTGCTGCTGCAGAGCGCCCAGGTGATGGCGCAGTCGTGCTCGGTGCTGTATGTGAGCGCCGAAGAGTCGGCCCAGCAGGTGAAGCTGCGCTGGCGACGGCTGGGTTCGCCCGGCGGCGGGGAGTCGATCAACCTCCAGCTCCTGGCTGAAACCGACCTGGAGCTGGTTCTCCAGGAGCTCGAAGCCCTGCGGCCGGCCGTGGCGATCATCGACAGCATCCAAGCGCTCCACGACGCCGAGCTCAGCAGTGCGCCCGGCTCGGTGGCCCAGGTGCGCGACTGCGCCGCCGCCTTGCAGCGCCTGGCCAAGCGCCAGGACACGGCCCTGCTGCTGGTGGGCCATGTCACCAAGGAGGGCATGCTGGCCGGCCCGAAGGTGCTGGAGCATCTGGTTGATGCCGTGCTCACCTTCGAGGGTGACCGTTTCGCCAGTCACCGCTTGCTGCGGGCAGTGAAGAACCGCTTCGGCGCCACGGCGGAACTGGGGGTGTTTGAGATGCGCGATCGGGGGCTCGCTGAAGTGAGCAATCCCAGCGAGCTGTTCCTAGGCAGCGATGGACCGACCGCAGGAACGGCCACGATCGTGGCCTGCGAAGGCACCCGACCCCTCCTTGTGGAGTTGCAGTCGCTGGTGAGCAGCACCAGTTATGCCAGCCCGCGGCGCACCGCCACTGGCATCGGCATCAACCGTCTGCACCAGATCCTGGCGGTGCTGGAAAAGCACCTGGGCCTGCCGCTCTCCCGTTTCGATTGCTATCTCGCCGTGGCCGGCGGCCTCGATGTGGAGGAGCCGGCGGCGGATCTCGGTGTGGCGGCGGCGGTGGTCACCAGCTTTCGCGATCTGACCTTGCCGGCCGGCACCGTTCTGGTGGGCGAACTGGGCCTGGGCGGGCAGTTGCGGCCGGTCGGCCAGCTGGAGCTGCGTCTGCAGGAGGCCGCCCGCCTGGGCTTTCGCCGTGCCGTGGTGCCCCGCGGCAGTGGCCTGGGGGAAAGTGCGGCTGAATTGGGGCTGGAACTACTGGAGGCAGGCACTGTGGCGGAGGCCTTGGTGGCCGCCCTGGGGGTAGATCCAGCGGCCGATCCAGCCACCCATCCGGAAGTCGATTGAAGACTCAGAAGTAGACGTCGACTGAGCCTCGGCCGCTGGTTTTCAGCCAGTTCTGGGCCTCGATGTAGTTGTTCGGAGCCATCCGGATCGCCTTGCCCCAGAATTCGGCGGCGCGGGAGAAGCAGCGGTCCGACTCATCGGTGTCGCCCCGTTCCTCAGCCAGGGAGCCCAGGTGGTGATGGATCACCGCCATGTTGTTGAGAGCCTGGGGCATGTTGGCGTTGAGATCGAGGACCTCGTCGTAGAGATCCAGAGCCTTCTGGTGATCCCCATTGCTGGTGAACACCAGGGCCATGTTGTAGAGGATGAAAGCCCGGTCGTTCGGGTCGTCTTCGAGCCTGAGCGCTTCTTCGTAGTTCTCCAGGGCTTCGGCGTATTCCCCGTCGCCCTGGGCACTCATGCCATCGCGGTAATAGGCGAAGGCTTCCTTGGAGCGCCTGTTGGTGGGCAGCACCTTGAGGATCAGGTCCGCCATCACCGTGAAGCTTTTATCGATGAAGTTGTCGTTGCGTTGGCTGCGGGGCACGGCGGCAAGGGAGCACTTCCTTCCCTCATCTTCGCTCTTGCCGGCAGCGGTGGTTGCCGCTGTCCCGACTCCCTAGCCTGGGTGCCCCGACCCTGACTGTGACCTTGCCTCCCGTTCCATCCGCGCTGGACACCGGGTCGCCGCAATCGGTGGCACCGCAATCGGTGACGCCGGAATCCGTGGCGCCTGAATCCGTGACGATCGACGCTGGACAGCTGGCGCCGCTGCTCCTCGATGTGGAGGGGATGAAGTGCGGCGGCTGTGTGCGTGCGGTCGAGCGACGGCTGCTGGAGCAGCCAGGCGTTCGCCAGGCCAGCGTCAACCTGCTCACCCGCACGGCCTGGGTGGGCCTGGATCAACCCCTGCCCGCCGCTGGGGCTGAGGCGGGGGATGGGCCGGTGGAGGCCCTGGTCGCCAGCCTGCGCTCGCTCGGTTTCAAGGCCCAACCCCGCAGCCAGGGCCGCTCGCTCGGCAGGGCTGAGGTGGTGGAGGGCCATCCCCGCTGGTGGCAGGAATGGCGGCAGTTGATCGTCGCCCTGGGCCTGCTGCTGCTCTCGGTGCTGGGCCATCTCACCCTGGCTGGCACGCTGCCCGCGTCGCCGCTTGGTGCCCTTTGGTTCCACGCCCTGGTGGCCAGCATCGCCCTGCTCGGGCCGGGGCGCCCGATCCTGGTGCGCGGCGCCCGGCAGGCGGCCCATGGGCTGCCGAGCATGGACACCCTGGTGGGCCTGGGGATGGGTAGTGCCTACCTGGCCAGCCTGGTCGCCTTTCTCTGGCCTGCCGCTGGTTGGCCCTGTTTCTTCAACGAGCCGGTGATGCTGCTGGGGTTCGTGCTGCTGGGCCGCTTCCTTGAGGAGCGGGCCCGCTTCCGCACCGGCCGTGCCCTCCAGCAACTGGCCGAACTTCAGCCCGATTCCGCCCTGCTCCTGCTCGGCGATGGCCCGCCTCGGCAGGTGCCGGTGGGCGGGTTGCGCGCCGGTGACCGGCTGCGCCTGCTCCCCGGCGACCGCATTCCGGTCGATGGTGTGGTGCTCGATGGCTGCTCGGCCGTGGATGTCTCGAGCTTCACCGGAGAACCCCTGCCGCTGGAGGCCCAGCCCGGCACGGATCTGGCCGCCGGCATGCTCAATCTTCAGGCCCCGCTGGTGCTGGAGGTGCGCCGGGCTGGCGCCGAAACGGCCCTGGCCCGGATCATCGCCCTCGTCGAGCAGGCCCAGGCGCGCAAGGCGCCGATCCAGAGCCTCGCCGACCGGATTGCCGGCCGTTTCAGCGTGGTGGTGCTGCTGCTGGCCCTGGCCACGTTTGTGTTCTGGTGGCAGTGGGGCACCAGGTTGTGGCCCCAGGTGTTGGCCGCCGCGCCCCAGGGTCATGGCGGCATGGGCGGGCATGCCGTGCTCGGGGCGGTGGCCGGTACGCCTTTTTCACTGGCGCTTCAACTGGCGATTGCCGTGCTCGTGGTGGCCTGCCCCTGTGCCTTGGGCCTGGCCACGCCCACCGCCATCACCGTGGGAGCGGGCCTGGCGGCTCGCTCCGGCCTGCTGTTCCGCGGTGGCGATGCGATCGAGATAGCCTCCCGCCTGCAGACCGTTCTGTTCGACAAAACCGGCACCCTCACCCAGGGCCGGCCGGAGGTGATCGCCGTGGAGCTGGCGGCGGATCTGGATCCGGTATGCGAGCCGGAAGGAAGGCCTGAATTGAGCCCGGAACGGCTGCTCCAAGTGGCCGCCAGCCTGGAGCAACACACTCGCCACCCCCTGGCGACGGCCCTGTTGGAGGAGGCTTTGGCCCGCCAGTTATCGCTGCTGGCGGTGGAGGACAGCCGCACCTTTGCCGGGGCAGGCGTGCAGGGGCAAATCGGCGGCTTCGATGGGGTTTGTCGGGTCGGCAAGCCTGGCTGGTTGGAGGGGCTGGGCGTACGCACAGACGCGAAGCTGCTGGCGTCGCGGACTGCGCTCGAAGCCCAGGGGGCCACCGTTCTGGCGGTGGCCGCCGGCGATGGGGTTCTCGGCCTGGTGGGCGTGGACGACCAACCCCGCCCCGACGCAGGGCGCACCCTCGAGGCGCTCCAGGCCATGGGGATGGACGTGGCGATCCTCAGCGGCGATCAGCGCCAAGCGGTACGCCGGCTCGGCGCCGAGCTTGGCCTGGAGCCAGAGGCAATGGCCTGGGAGCTGTTGCCTGAGCAGAAGCTGGAGCAGCTGGTGCGCTGGCGCCAGCGGGGGCCAGTGGCGATGGTGGGCGATGGGATCAACGATGCCCCTGCCCTGGCCGCCGCCGATCTCGGCATCGCGGTGGCGACGGGCACCCAGATCGCCCAGGACACAGCCGATCTGGTGATCCTGGGCGATCGTCTCGAAGCCGTGGTCGAGGCCCTCGCCCTGGCCCGCGACACGATGGCCAAGGTGCGCCAGAACCTGGCCTGGGCGTTCGGTTACAACCTGGTGATGCTGCCCCTCGCCGCCGGGCTGCTCTTGCCCCGCTTCGGCCTGCTGCTTTCGCCTCCGTTGGCCGCCCTGCTGATGGCCACCAGTTCGATCACGGTGGTGCTCAACGCCCTGTCCCTGCATGGTCGCCGCTGACGCCCTCCCCGCCAGGGGCCGGTTCCTGGTGCTCGAAGGCATCGACGGCTGTGGCAAGTCGACCCAGCTCGAGCTCCTTCGCCAGTGGCTGCCTGCCAGTGGGCTGCTCCCCGCCGGGCGCCGGCTGTTGATCAGCCGTGAACCCGGTGGCACCGCCCTCGGCCAGGCCCTGCGCCAGTTGCTGCTCCATCCTCCTGAGGCGTCGGAGCCCTGTCCCACGGCGGAGCTGCTGCTCTATGCGGCCGACCGGGCCCAGCACGTGCAGGAACGGATCGCCCCGGCGCTGGCAGCCGGTGACTGGGTGCTGTGCGACCGCTTCACCGGCTCGACGGCGGCCTACCAGGGCTACGGCCGCGGCCTCAGCCTGGAGCTGATCGCCGCGCTGGAGGCGATCGCCACCGGCGGGCTCAACGCCGATCTCACCCTCTGGCTGGACCTGCCCCTGGAGCTCTCGCTGCAACGGCGTGGCCACCGCCCGGCCGATCGGATCGAGGCCGGGGGGGTGGCTTTCCTCGGGCGCGTTCAGCAAGGATTCGCCTCCCTTGCCGCCGAGCGCGACTGGCGGCGCATCGATGCCAGCCCGGCGGCCCCTGCTGTGGCCCGGGCGATCAGCCAGGCCGTTGGGGCTGAGCTCGATGGCTGAGCTGTTTGCTGACCTGTTCGACGACCTGATCGGCCAGGCCCAGGCCATCAGCCTGCTGCAGGCCACCCTGGCCCAGGGGCGGCTGGCCACGGCCTATCTGTTTGTAGGCCCCGACGGGGTGGGGCGGCGGCTCGCCGCCCGGCGCTTCCTTGAGGGCCTGCTGGCGGGCCCGGACGGTTCGGTCCGGCTGCGGCGCCGGCTCCTGGAGGGGAACCACCCCGACCTGCTCTGGCTGGAGCCCACGTACCAGCACCAGGGCCAGCTGGTGCCGGCCTCCCAGGCGGCTGAGCAGGGCCTCTCCAAGCGGGGCCTGCCCCAGCTGCGGCTTGAGCAGGTGCGTGAGATCAGCCGCTTTCTCTCCCGCCGGCCGCTGGAATCGAGCCGCTGTCTGGTGGTGATCGAAGCGGTCGAGGCGATGGCGGAGGGGGCGGCCAACGCCCTGCTCAAGACCCTCGAAGAGCCCGGAGAGGGGGTGCTGATCCTGCTCAGCTCGGCGCCGGAGCGCCTGCTCGCCACCATCCGCTCCCGCTGCCAGCAGATCCCCTTCGCCCGGCTCGATGCCACGGCGATGGCCCGGGTGCTGGATCGGCTTGACCCGGCTCAGAGCTCCCAGCCGGATCCCGATCCGCCGGCGCTGCTGGATCTGGCCGCCGGCTCTCCCGGGGCCCTGCTGCACCATCGCGAGCAGTGGCGAGCACTTCCCAAGGGGCTGGCCGGTCGGCTGCTGGAGGGATCCCCGGCTCCGATCGAGGCCCTCGCCCTGGCCCGCGACCTCTGCGAGGCCCTGGACCTCGACCAGCAGCTCTGGCTGCTGAACTGGTGGCAGTGGCAGCGCTGGCAGCGTGACCACCGGGCCTCGGATCAGAGGCGCATCGAGCGCCTGCGGGGTCAGCTCAGGGGTTTTGTTCAGCCCCGCCTGGCCTGGGAGGTGGCCTTGCTGGAGCTCATGGCGCAGGAGGGCCAGCCTGGCTGATCGGCAGCTCCAGGCAGTAGCCAGCCCCGTACACCGTCTTGATGTAGAGGGGTTTGCGCGCATCAGGCTCCAGCTTGGTGCGCAGGTGGCGCACATGCACCCGGATGGTTTCGATGTCGTCGTCCGGTTCGTAGCCCCAGACCTCCTTGAGGATCAGCGATGGGGCCACGGTCTGACCATGGCGTTGCATCAGACAGTGCAACAGCTCGAATTCCAGGTGGGTGAGGCGCACGGCTTTGTCGAACCAGATCGCCTCGAATCGCTCCGGCACCAGGGTGAGGGGGCCGAAGCTGAGGATCTCGCTTTTCTCGCAGGGCAGTTGGGCCCGGTCACTGCGGCGCAGCAGGGCTTTGACCCGAGCCAGCAGTTCTTCGAGGTCGAAGGGTTTGGTCAGGTAGTCATCGGCGCCTGAGTTGAAACCGCTCACCTTGTCCTTTGTGCCTCCCAGGGCGGTCATCATCAGGATCGGCGTCCGGGCGCTGCGGCCGTCCCGCCTCAGTCGTTGGCAGACAGTCAGACCATCCACCTTGGGAAGCATCAGGTCGAGCAGGATCAGGTCGGGATTGGTCTGCATCGCCAAGGCCTGCCCCTTGATGCCGTCTTCGGCGCATTCCACGCGGAAACCCCTGTGTTCCAGGTGCCCCGCCACCAGTTCCCGCATGTCCTTGTCGTCCTCGATCAGCAGGATGCAGGGTTGGGCGGATGGGGGCCTGGGAGTTGGCTGCATGGAACGGCTACAGATCCGGTATCGAACGAAGGGGGGAGACTTTCACTGCTGCAAGCAGAAGCGGGATTTCTGCAAGCAGAAGGCGGATTCTTTCACTCAAGTCGAACCAGGATTCGTTGATTGGCCTCGTTCAGCGAGCACCTTGCCAGCTCCGAATCAAAACCAAACCAGCATCCAAGCCAGTGCTGGCGTTGGCCATGGAGCAACAAGCGCCAAGCCGCTCTTGCCAAGCAACGCCAACCATCTTCAGCTTCTCTTTCGATTGGCGGGCTGTCAAGCCCCCAAATAGAAAAAAACGAGCCTCAGAGCTGAGGCTTGAACAAAACTCCCCGGGCGGGATTCGAACCTGCGACCAATCGGTTAACAGCCGACCGCTCTACCACTGAGCTACCGAGGATTGTGGCTTGGAGAACCTACCGCTCAGCACGGCCGCCCGGCAAGGGGGTGAGGGTCTTCTCCAGTTGCTGTCGCAGCGTCACGCCCTGCTGCCAGGGCCCCGGACGGCCCTGGTCCATCAAGGCGGCGCCGTCGCAGCCGTCGAGTTCTTCGAGCCGATGGGTGATCCAGAGCGCGGTCAGGCTGGCCGGGGCCTGGTTGCACAGGCGGCGAATCAGCTTCAGCACCTCCTGCTGGCTGGTGGGGTCGAGCAGGGCGGTGGGTTCATCCATCAGCAACAGCCTGGCTTCACTGGCGAGGGCGCCGGCGATGGCCAGACGCTGCTTCTGGCCGCCGCTGAGGGTGTGGATCGGCCGCTGCTCGAACCCTGCCAGACCCACCTGGGCCAGGGCGGCGGCCAAGCGGGTCTGCCGTTGGTGTTGATCGAGGCCTTCGGGCAGCGAGAGCTGCAGGTCGGTGGCACAACTCGGCAACAGCAGTTGGTGATCGGGGTTCTGGAACACCAAGGCCGCCTTGACGGGGCAATGGATGTGGCCGTGACCCGGCTCCAGCAGCCCGGCGATCAGCCGCAGCAGGGTGCTCTTGCCACTGCCGTTGCCGCCCACCAGCATCCACAGCCCAGGGCGGGGCAGCTCCAGGTTGCAATTCTGTAGGGCGCGGCTGCCGCCGGGCCAGGTGAAGTCCAGCTTCTCCACCCGCAGCGGGCTCGCCAAGGTCAGCTCCCGAAGGAGAAGCCTGGACGCTTGCTGCCCACACCTCCGGTGGCGGATTTCTCATACAGCTGCACGGCCACCAGTTCGCTGCTCAAAAGGCTGATCTGTTTCTCCTCGGCTTTTTCGCAGGAGAGCTCCAGCACCTTGGGCTGGCCGCTCTCCAGGGCTGCCTTGATCTCGCCATAGAGGGTCTGGGCGTCAGCCAGTTCCTTGCGCTGCACAGAGATCGGCATGGGACTGAGTTTGAGAGAAAGCTCGACGACGTACACGGGAAAGAAGGAAAGGCCGGAAGCCACTCTGGCGAATGGCAGGGCGCCGCGCTTTTCGTCGTGGTCCCCGGGGCTCACCTGTTGGTCTCTGGCCCCTAGGTGTCCTTACTCATCTGGCGAAATCAGCGCTCTCTCAGCCGCAGTAGCCTCCCAACGTCCCGTACAGTGGGTTTGTAAAGCTTCGTAAAGAGAATCCATGACGATTGCTCTAGGGCGCGCGCCAGCAGCCAGGGGATGGTTTGACGTCCTCGATGACTGGCTCAAGCGCGACCGTTTCGTTTTTGTGGGCTGGTCCGGCCTGCTGTTGTTCCCCACGGCCTACCTGGCCCTGGGCGGCTGGCTGACTGGCACCACCTTCGCGACCTCGTGGTACACCCACGGGATCGCTAGCAGCTACCTGGAAGGCTGCAACTTCCTCACCGCAGCGGTGAGCACCCCGGCTGATGCGATGGGCCACAGCCTGTTGCTGCTCTGGGGCCCGGAAGCCCAGGGTGATTTTGTGCGCTGGGTGCAGCTGGGCGGCCTCTGGCCATTCGTGGCGTTGCACGGCGCCTTCTCACTGATCGGCTTCATGCTGCGTCAGTTCGAGATTGCCCGTCTGGTGGGCATCCGCCCCTACAACGCGATTGCCTTCTCCGGCCCGATCGCGGTGTTCGTGAGCGTCTTCCTGATCTACCCACTGGGTCAGAGCAGCTGGTTCTTCGCGCCGAGCTTCGGTGTGGCGGCGATCTTCCGTTTCCTGCTGTTCCTGCAGGGCTTCCACAACTGGACCCTGAACCCGTTCCACATGATGGGCGTGGCAGGGATTCTGGGCGGTGCGCTGCTGTGCGCCATCCACGGCGCCACGGTGGAGAACACGCTGTTTGAGGATTCCGATCAGTCGAACACCTTCAAGGCGTTTGAGCCGACGCAGGAAGAGGAGACCTACTCGATGGTGACGGCCAACCGTTTCTGGAGCCAGATCTTCGGGATTGCGTTCTCCAACAAGCGCTGGCTGCACTTCTTCATGTTGTTCGTGCCTGTGATGGGCCTGTGGACCAGCAGCATCGGCATCATTGGCCTGGCGCTGAACCTGCGTGCGTATGACTTTGTGAGCCAGGAGATCCGGGCGGCTGAAGACCCGGAATTCGAGACCTTCTACACGAAGAACATTCTTCTGAATGAAGGCCTGCGTGCCTGGATGGCACCGGCAGACCAGCCCCATGAAAACTTCGTCTTCCCTGAAGAAGTTCTGCCCAGGGGCAACGCTCTTTGAGGCTTAGCCCAGCAGTTCAAATCCTTTGAACACCTGTTGATCAAGCGCTCTTCGGAGCGCTTTTTTTGTTCGTTTGCTCTCCGACCTGCAGCGCTTACCCCCGCAATCCGTTAGTATCACTGGGTTCTGTCAGCAGTGTCGTGGACGTGGGCTCAGGAGCTTGTCTCCGGATCTTTCGTCCGAATGCAACACCGGCTGGCATTTTTCCCAAGGGAGGAGGTGTCCGTGTTTCACAGTGAGAAATGCAAGGGTCTGCTGATCGCGGAGAACGTCGTCTGATTTTCAGGGCGTAAGTTCCGAGTTCAAACGGTTCCGCGCCAGAGCGGACCCGGCGAGAGCCCTCACCCCTGCCTTCATGGCTGGGGTGAGGGCATCGTTCTGTCTGATGCAGTTCGCCTTGATGCCATTCACCGGCGCAGCCGCTCGATCAGTTGATCCAGCTGTTGGCGCGCTTCGGGTTCATCGTTTTCCCCTTTCGCAAGCAGCACCACGCCACTGGCAAAGCCGCGCACGCTGAAGCGGTGCCCCTCTTCTGTTGTTTCTCCTGTCATCTGATCCAATCGGCGTAGGGATCTGCGCAGCAGGGCCCGGTCGGAGGCGAAGGCGGCCTGATAGCGCGCCAACCAATCGAGATCCACGGCAATCCAATCGACCGTCCGTTCCTGCCCGTCCCGATCGCGGTAGTCAATGCCGTTGGGGAAGCGCACCAACACCTCCCGTTGGGCCAGGTGAGGCACAAGAGGCGTGCTGGCCGCCACGGTGGCATCGGCCGGGATCTTCTGCAGCAGGTTGCGGGCGGCCTGCCCGTGCTGCCACTGCTGCATCGGTGAGCTGTACACCCAGGGCTGCACGCTGTCGGGGATCAGGAACGAGAGGCTGCGGTTCGGATTGGCCATCAGGGTGAACAACAGCGAGAGCAGCAGGCAACCGAGCCAGACGCGCCGTAGTCGGCGGCTTTGAAACAGCGCTTCTCGGCGGCTCCACCATTCAAGGGCGCCGTAGAACAACCCCGGCACCACCAGCAGGGTGTAGCGCAGATTGATCGAGAGGGGATTGTTACTGCCCTGGGCGAGCAGCAAGCCCATCAGGGGCAAGCCCATCAGCAGCCAACTGTCCAGCGAGATCAAGGGGATCAGCATCAGCGGCAGCCCCTGGGCCAGCAGATAGCGCAGGGTTTCCAGCGGCGGCGAGACCAGCTCCCTGAGCACCAGCAGGGGCTGGCCCAGAGCGCTGCTCAGTACGCCCAGGCTGCTGGCTTGCTCGGCATCTCCGATGTACTGGCCAAAGTTCTCCACCATGAACCGGCGGGAGTTGTCGTCACTGAAGATCGGCATCAACAGGTTGGTCACCAGCAGCACCCAGCCAATCCCCAGCCCCCCCAGGGCCACGGCCAGCCCGAGGGGATGCCGTCGCCGCACCACCATCCAGAGGGCGATTCCCACCAGCAGAACGCCGGTGTCCTCCCGGATCAGCGGCAGGACAACAGCGGCGACGGCCACCAACCACCAGCGCTGCCGCTGTAGCCCCAGCATCAACAGGAAAAAGGCCAGGGGGAGTTGGCAGAGATCGGTGAAGTTGCCCCAGGTGGGCCCGATCACCGCATTGGCGGCGTAAAAGCTGCAGGCCACGAAGGCCGCCAGACGGGGATCCACAAGCGTGTTGCGTGCCAGGCGATGCAGCACCAGCCCGGCGGCGGTGATCAACCCCACCTGCACCAGGGGAAGGGCCCAGATGCCAAACACCGCCACCAGCGGCGACCAGAGCAGCAGGATCGGCGTGAAGTGCTGGCCGAGGCGGTGATACCCCACGGCCGGCAGCTCTCCGGCATGGATCACGTTGGTGGAGAGCTGGGAGGAGAGCGTGCTTTCAAACGGGTGGCCCTGCAGGCCGCTCCAGAGCACCTGCAGAAAAATGCCCTGGTCGTAGGAGGCCGTCAGCACCTGGAGGCGCCACCACTGCAGCAGCAGCCCAACCACGGCAAATACGGCGGCAGCCAACAGCACAGTGCGTTGGCTGTCGGCCTCAGGGCTGCGCTTCATAACCTTCAAGAGCTTCAAATTCTCAGAAATCCGGGGCCTTGGTGGAACAGCGCCAACGTTGCCAGCTCTGATCGGCAACGGCCTCAAGTCGGCAAAGGGTGCCGTCGGTCAGCAGGGCGGCTGGCAAGCCGCTGGGCTCCTGACGGATCAGCAGGAAATCGGCGGGGATGGCCCCATCGGCTTGCTTCGGTAACGCTGCAATCGCCCTGCCGGCATACCAGCGCAGGCTTGGCCTTTGGCCGCTTTTCCCCTCCATGAAAATCTCCAAGGGTTGGGCGTCACCAGGCGCGGCCGCGCTTCTGGCCAGCTCTGCGGCCGGCAACACCGACCAGTGCTCATTCAACTCCCAGATCCAGAGCGGGCTGAGAAACAGCAGCAGCAGCGACACACACCAGCCGGCGGCAAGCAGCAGCAGCCCCTGCCGGCGGCGACGGCTGGAAGCCTGAACCAGCAGCAGGGCCCCGCCGGCCAGGCCCAGGCCTGCTGGAAAGGGCAGGAACCGATAGGCCCCGAGCCCGGGCAGAAGGCCTGGGGCGGCAGGGAGAATCAGCAGCGAAGTGGCCAGAAGGACCAGGCCCAGCAGGCCCCAGAACCAGGGCAGACGACGCAGAACCCCTGTGACCTTCCCAGAGAGAATCGAGGCGAGGACCGGTGCGCAGACCAGGCAGAACGGTGGCCAGAGCAGCAGGCTGTACCAGGGCAGCTGGGTTTGCAACGGCAACACCATCCAGGCGGTGGCCAGGCTCAACCCAAGGCTCCAGCGACCGGCCCGTTCGCGCCGCTGCCGCCAGGCCAGGGCCAGCCCGAAGGGCCAAAGCGGCAACCAGGGCCAGCCGCCCTCCAGCACCTCCAGCAAGGGCTCGATCGGCCCGCCGCTGTGGCTCTCCACAGAACTGGTGAGGCGCGAGAGTCCCTGGCCGCCCCACATCACCAGGGCCTGATCACCGCGCTGCAGCAGATGCCAGCCGTGCCAGGCCAGGCCGGGGGCGAGGCCCAGTGCCAGGCCCAGGCCAAGCCAGGCCCAGTCGCGACCGCGAAGATCGCGGTCGAGCAGGCGCAGCAGCAGGCCGCTGGCCAGCACCGGCAGCACGACGGGCGCTTTGAGCAGCAGCAGGCCACTGCCGGCAAGTCCTGCGATGAACCCAGCGGCTGTGGCTCGCCGCCGCCGGGCCAGCAGCAGGCCGAACCAGAGCAGCACCATGGCCAGCAATTGGACGCCATCGAGCATGGCCAGGCGTCCGTGCCGGGCCAGGGGCAGCAGGGTCAGGGCGATCAGGGCGCTGCAGACGGCGATGGTGCGCTCGCCCGGACGCAGGCGCAGCTGCAGCAGGCCGATCAGGGGCACCAGCAGGCTGGAGAGCAGCGCTGGTGGCAGCCGCACCAGCCATTCCGGTGGCAGCTCCTGAAGGCCATGGCCGCCCAGCTGCCGCCAGACCTCGAAGCCCGCCGCCATCAGCCAGTGCAACCCAGGCGGCTTGTTCAGATAGGGCTCGCCCCAGTAGCTGGGCAGGAGGCGTTCCGGCCATGGGCTCCAGCTGGCCTCCAGGGCCACCCTGGCCACGATCCCTTCGTCCCAGTCCCGCAGGGGCAGATCGCCGAGCCCGGCGGTGGCGAGCACCACGGCCACCAGCCAGAGCAGCAGCAGAACTGGGCCGATCGGCAGCGTCGGGCGGGGCTCTAGTGGCTGGTTCATGGTTGCTTCGCGGCTGACTCCAGATTCCGGGTCACCTCTTCAATGGCGATCGGCAGTGAGCGGAAGCTTCCGCGCAGGCTCGCGGGTCTGCCGCTGAGGGCTCCGGAGAGATCGGCGAGGGCCTCAAGCACGGGCTGGCGCTGCTGCGTGGCTGCCGTGGCCGCCGCCTTGGCCGCCACGGCATGGGATCGCCAGGGATTCCAGCCGGCCAGCAGCACCACCGAGCGGTAGGCCGACGGCCAGGGGTTGGTGGGGTGGAGCCCCTCGAGGCGGCTGAACCAGCGGTCGGCTGTGACGGGGCGGTTCTGCAACACCGCCAGCAGGGCCAGGCTCCAGAGGGCTTCGTCGTCGTTGGGCTGGCTGCTGAGGCGGGCTTCAGCCCAGGCCTGAACCCGCTTCTGGTAGAGGAAGTGGCCATCGAGCTGGTGCTGGGGACCGATCGCGTCAAAAACTGCGGCAAGGCCGCTGGGCCCCGCTTCAAGGCCCTGGGCCAGGCGGATGAAGCTGGTGTCGAAGCGTTCCGGGGAGGGGGCCTGCGCTCGCCGCTGCCAGAGCTCCAGCTGCCGCCCCTCGCTCCATGGCCAGCTGGCGGCCAGGGCGAAGCGTGGATCGGAGCGCACCTGAGCGCCCAGCCTGCGTGAAGCCTTCCGCTTGGTGCCCTGGTCGCCCGTGGCGAGCAGCAGCCAGCTGGCCTGGCGGAGAATCAGCGCGTGCTCACGCCGCTGTTTGCCTGTTTCGCGGCCGACGATCCGTCCGCCGTTTCTCCTGCCGGCATGGGTGAAGGAGTGCTGGTTGAGATCTTTGCTGGTCGGAACCACCACAACGGTGACCGGGGCATCCTGAGCTTGGCGGCGAATGGCCGCGGTGATTGCGCCGATGGGGGCGCCTTCGTGGCTCTCGATCGCCTGGCTTTGGCCAACGGTGGTGCTCACGCCGGCGGCCATCAGCCCGATTCCCAGCAGCCCGCCACCCAGCGGGGTGCCCCAGCGCCGCCTTGCCGACACGAACAGCTGCCACCAGCCGCCCGCCAGGAGCAACACCAGCAAGGGCAGCACGGGGGCCAGGTAGCGCGGGTCCTTGTTGGGGCTCAAGGTCGTGATCAGCCAGCCGCTGAGCGTGCAACCGATCAACCAGGCCCAGCCGCTGGGCAGGACCAGGCTTGTTTGCCCTGGGCTTTGCCTGGGGCTTTGTGGTGGCTGCCGCCAGCGCTGCAGAGCGGCCAGGCTGCCGCCCAGTAGCCCGAGGCTGAGGCTGACCCAGCCCAGTTGCTGGGGCAGAAGACGCGGATACCAGAGCAGGCTCGCCAGGCTGAAGGGGTCGGGATCTCCCTCCGTGGTGGCCGCTTCCAGCACGGCCCGGTTGGTGCCGCCGATGGTGGTGATCCAGTTGTGGCGTAGCCAGGGCAGGCAGAGCCCCAGCACGGTGGCCAGGGCCACCAGCACCTGCAGCCGCCGCCCCCGTTGCCGCAAGCCCTGGAGAGCAGCCCAGAGGCACGGCGCCAGCAGCACCAACAGGGCGCTCTGTTTGACGAGCACGGCCGCCGCCACCGCCAGGGCCGCCGCGATCGCTTGACTCCAACGGCCACCTTCGGTATCGGGGGCTTCCCAGCGGCCGAGCAACCACAGGGCCAGCGTCGCCGTGGCCGCCAGCGGCAGATCCAGGGTGAAATCCACCCTCAACGCCGCCAGGGCGGGGCTGAGAGTGGTGAGGCTGGCGGCGAGCAAGCCGAATCCCGGGCCCAGCAACTGGCGTCCCCAGCAGCCCACCACGAGCAGCAACAGCGCCTGCCAGAGCGCCAGTGCCCAGCTGGCCTGGTCAGCGCTGTCGCCGGCGATGGCCATCACCGTGCCGTTGACCAGGCTGGCCAGCGGCGGAATTTTCGGGGAGAGATCCAGCAGGGCATCCCAGCCCTGCCAGCCTCCGGCAGGCAGCAGCCCCAGGGCGCGGCCATGGTCAACGGCACTGTTGAGGTAATCGGCCTGGTCCCAGGCCGGCAGCCGCTGATCGAGCTGCAGCCAGAGCCTGTCGGCCAGGGTGCCCAGCACCCAGATCGACGTCAGTGCCAGCCACCACCGCCGTCGCGGCATCGATCGGGAGGTCAGGAAATCCGACGCGTTGTTGCCGCCAGTTTGAACCTGCTGTGGCTTGCCAAGGACGTTGTGCGTTCTGTCACATCTCCCCTCGCCAAGCTGCCCCCCCTGAACGATCGTTCATTCGTGCGCATTGCGCCAACTCGTGTGTGAGGACCCCGTGAAACTTTTCCAGCAAATGCTGCTGGCGCCTGCAGCCCTTGGGCTGTTGGCACCAATGGCCGCTACGGCATCAGAGCTCAACATTGACGGCGTCAACCGCTACGCCGACTCCCAGGAGCAAGTCACTAGCATCACCCAGTTCAGTGATGTGCAGCCCACCGAGTGGGCCTACCAGGCTCTCTCCAACCTGGTGGAGCGCTACGGCTGCGTGGCTGGCTATCCCGATGGCACCTTCCGTGGCAAGCGCCCGCTGAGCCGCTGGGAAGCCGCTGCCCTGCTCAACGCCTGCCTGGACCGGATCACCGAGGTGACCGATGAACTGCGCCGCCTGATGAAGGAGTTCGAAACCGAACTGGCCGTGCTCAAAGGCCGGGTTGATGGCCTCGAGGCCAAAGTCGGCGAGCTGGAGGCTAACCAGTTCTCCACCACCACCAAGCTCAGCGGCCAAGCCACCTTCATCGTCGGCGCCAACTCCTTTGGCGGCGACCAGCGGGTGCTCGGCAACAACACCGACATCTCCAACAGCTTGAACCCAAGGTTCAGGAATATCGCTAATCGGGAGCAGGGAGCTGTCGCTTTCAACTATGACCTGAGGCTTGATCTCGACACCAGCTTTACTGGCAAGGATCTGCTGCGCACCCGCTTGCGCGCCGGTAACTTCGGCTCCAGCCCCTTCGGCGGTCCGATCGTTGGTCTGAACGCCACCGAGGTCGGTTTTGAAGAGCCCTCTGGTGAGAACAGCGTCGGCATCGATCGCCTGTTCTATCAATTCCCCCTCGGCAGCAGCTTTACGGCCACCGTTGGTGCCCGCGTTCGTCAGGACGACATGCTGGCTGTTTGGCCCAGCGTCTACCCCGCTGACACCGTCCTTGACATCTTCACCTACGCCGGTGCGCCCGGGGCCTACAACTTGAACCTCGGTTCGGGTGCTGGTCTTTGGTGGACCAGCGGCAACTTCAGCGTCAGCGCCAACTACGTCTCTGCGAACGGCAACTTCGGTAGCTCCGTCCCTGATGAGTTCGACGGCTGCGATGGAAAAGGTGGCATCGGTAACGAGTGTTCCGCGCAAACCGGCACGGCACAGATTGCATACACCGGAACCAATTACGGTATCGCTGCGGCTTACACCTATTCTTCAGGTGGTGCCGGTATCTACAGCGGTAACGGAACTCCGTTTGCCAACGCAGCATTTGCGTCTGCTGACAGCACCAACTCAGTGGGCATCAGTGCTTACTGGCAGCCTTCTAACTCCGGTTGGATTCCTTCGATCAGCACAGGCTGGGGCCTCAACGCTTCCAACTCCGGCGATGAAGGAGACTTTGACTTCGTCGATGGGATTACGACCCAGTCCTGGTACGTGGGTCTGCAGTGGACCGATGTGTTCATCAAGGGCAACGCTGCTGGTATGGCTGTCGGCCAGGCCACCTTCGTGACCGACACGGGTGACAGCGACTTCGATGCCAATGATTCCAACTACGCGTGGGAGTTCTGGTACAAGTTCCAAGTCACCGACAACATCAGTGTCACCCCCGCCCTCTACTACCTGAGCAATCCCCTCGGTCAGGCTCAGAGAGTGGGTACCAACGACGGTTTCAACAACTTCGGCGGCTTCCTCAAGACCACCTTCAAGTTCTGATCTCAGCGATTCAATCGCCGGATCACTGAATCAACCTGGCTGACCCCTCACACAGTCAGCCATTCCTCCTTGCATCTGCCGCGGCTTCTGTCGCGGCTTTTTTTTGGCCTTTTGAATCTCTCTTTGTGTGGGTACCCTTGTGCTATTGCTTTGTTGGATGGCCGGATTTGACTGTGCTGAAGTAGCAGAAGCCGCCGGCTTGTGCGTGTATCCCTGAGCACACCAAGTTGTGATCAGATGCGACAATTTTTTTGGCATATTCGATACACTTGCGCCAAGCTTCCTAACGGTCGCCCCCTCAATTGGTGTGAGGATCCAATGAAACTGTTCCAGAAATTCCTGCTGGCGCCGGCTGCCCTTGGGCTGCTCAGTCCGCTGGCCGCGTCCGCTTCTGATTTGAATGTTGATGGCATCAATCTTGAGGCCATCAACGCCTATGCCCGGCCTGGTTCCGCGAAGAGCCGGAATCAAGTCACCAGCATCACCCAGTTCTCCGATGTTCAGCCAACGGAATGGGCCTATCAGGCTCTCTCCAATCTGGTTGAGCGTTATGGCTGCGTGGCTGGCTATCCCGATGGCACCTTCCGCGGCAAGCGCCCGCTGAGCCGCTGGGAAGCCGCAGCCCTGCTCAATGCCTGCCTGGATCGGATCACCGAGGTGACCGATGAATTGCGCCGGCTGATGAAGGAGTTTGAGGTTGAACTCTCCGTGCTCAAGGGCCGGGTCGATGGCCTTGAGGCCAAAGTGGGTGAACTCGAAGCCAGTCAGTTCTCCACCACCACCGTGCTCAAAGGTGAAGCCACCTTCGTGCTTGGTGCTGTCAACGCCGGTGGCAACAGCTTCGGGAACTTTGGCCCTGGCAATGATGCCGATAATTACAATCAGCAGTTTGGGTCCACTAATTTCAGCTATGACCTTCGCCTCAACCTTGAGACGAGCTTCACTGGCAAGGATCTGCTGTTTACCCGTCTGCGTACCGGTAACTTCGAGAATGCCTTTGGTGGCGATGGTGTGAACATCTCCGCGCTTGATCGATCAAGCAGCGGTTTCGGAGGCAACAACAGTGTCGGCGTTGACAGGCTGTATTATCGTTTCCCTGTCGGCGATCAATTCACGTTTGTAGTGGGTCCCAGGGCAAGGAACACCGAATCGCTGGCCGTTACTCCATCGGTGTACAGGGCTGGGATCCTTGACTATTTCGCCGTTAATGGTGCTCCTGGTACTTACAACAAAGCTACCGGCGCATTGGTGGCTGCCATCTGGAAACAGAATGTTGAAAAAGGGCGTGGTCGCTTCAGCTTTGCGGCGAACTATGTAGCGCAACAGGGTAATGTTGGCCAAGTCTTTGACGGCAATCCAAATAATTGCTCGGGAAGTGAAGGTGGTATTGGCACCGATTGTGCCCGTGGCAGTATCATGGCTCAGTTGAACTATACCGCCCCTCAGTGGAATGTTTCACTGGCCTATCGCTACGGCCAGCAAGGCACCAACTTCCGCCGTGGTACCAACTTCGTTTCCTCTAACAGTTGGTTCTTGGCCAACGGCGAGTCCAACAACTTTGCTGTCAACGCCTACTGGCAGCCCAAGAACCCTGGAATCATTCCTTCGATCAGCGTGGGCTGGGGCTTGAACTCTCTGTCCGGCAACTCCATCAACAGTTCCGGCGATGAATTCGAAGATCCCTATGTGACCCAGTCGCAGAGCTGGTTCGCCGGCTTGCAGTGGAAGGATGTGTTTGCCAAGGGCAACGAAGCCGGCATGGCTGTGGGCCAGGCCACCTTCGCCACCCAGTTGTCTCAGGGCTCCATCGATGGCCAGAACACCACGCCCAACGACGGCAACTTCGTCTGGGAATGGTGGTACAAGTTCCAGGTCACCGACAACATTTCAGTGACTCCGGCGATCTTCTACCTCAGCCGTCCTTTGGGACAACTCACCAGCAGCAATCGCGACTTCAACGTCTTCGGCGGCCTGATTCAGACGAGGTTCAAATTCTGATTCGGTCCTGAACCCTTCAGGACCTTTTCCTCGCACACCACCTCCTTGGCCTCCCGGAAACGGGGGGCTTTTTGTTGGCAGCCGCAGACCTGGGGCAGAGGTGGAGATGATGGGAGAGACGGACGCATTCGATGGCATTGCCGCTCCCCACCGAGTTGTACGCCGTGCTCGGCATGCCCCCCTCAGCCAGTGCCGCTGAGCTCAAGGCGGCCTATCGAACCCTGGCCAAGCGGCACCATCCCGATGTGGGTGGCGATGCCAAGCGGATCCTCGCCCTCAACGCCGCCTGGGCCGTGCTGGGTGATCGGGAGAAGCGTCGCCGCTACGACGCCGAGCGCGGCAGGGTCGCTGGCCAGGGGGCGGCGGTGGTGCGGCCGGCTCGCGCCAGGGCCCGGCGTGACAGCGAGATCAGCGCCTGGCTGCGGCAGGTGTATGGGCCGATCGATCGTCTGCTGGCTCAGGTGATCAATCCGTTTCCAGCCCAGCTGCGCGCCCTCTCAGCCGATCCCTACGACAACGACCTGATGGCGACGTTCTGCGATTTTCTCGAGACCAGCCAGCAGAAACTCGAGAAGGTGGTGGCGCTCTATCGCTCCATGGCCTGCCCTGGCGTTGCCGCTGATGTGGGGCTCAGCCTTTATCACTGTTTCAGCCAAGTGCAGGATGCCCTGGCCGAATTTGAGCGCTACACGCTGGGTTACGTGGATAACTACCTCCACGACGGCAGAGAAATGCTGCGCGAAGCCAGGCAACTGCGTAGCCAGCTGCTGCAGGATCGCAAGCACTTAGAGGGGTGAGGTGGGGTGAAGCCTCAGCTCAGAATGGCTCGAGCTGGTCGGTGCGCAACCAGACATCGGGGATCGGCAGACTCCAGTGCAGCTGGGCGTAGTCACCCTTGAGGGCGAGCACCTCGCCGGGGCCTTCAAACAGATAGGCCGGTGGGGTGGGATCACTGGCGGCCGCCTCCAGGCTGCCCGCATAGGCGCTCGCACTCACCTTCACCAGAGAGCCCTTCTTGAAAGCTGGTGCCGGTGTTTGGGCCATCTCGAGGACTTTGCGTCTCCATCAGGCTAGAACCCCCTCGACTCCGCTGCCTGCCTGTGACCACGAACCTGGCCGCCATGCTGGCCGTGTTCGGCGCCCTGCTGCTGGTCGCCGTACTGCTCGATACCTTCGCCTTCAAGGTACGCGTGCCCGGGATCTTGCTGGTGCTGGCGCTGGGCCTGCTCACCGACAACAACCTGGAGGCCATCCCCGGTGGAGCCAAGGCACTGCTCAGCCTGGCCAGGGCCGAAGAGGTGGCCCAGGTGGCCCTGGTGCTGGTGCTGTTCTTCGGTGGGCTCACCACCAACTGGGCCAGGGTCCTCAGCATCGTCAAGCCGGCCACCCGCCTGGCCACCGCCGGCTCCCTGATCACGGCTTTGCTGGTGATGGTGGCGGTGCTGGGCTTTCAGAGCCTGCCGGGCAGCCTGCTTCCCACCAGCCTGCCCCTGGCCCTGTTCGTAGGGGCCATGGTCTGCAGCACCGATGCGTCGGCCGTGATGGCGATGCTGCGGCCGCTCTCAGGCCACCTGCCGCCCCGCTTGCTGGCCCTGATCGAGATGGAATCGGCTGTGAATGATCCGGTGGCCGTGGTGTTTGCGGGTCTGGCCCTGGCCCTGGCCAGCGCGGGCGGAGCGACCACGGCCCCGTCGGGGCTTGTGATCGACGTGGTGCGCCAGTTCCTCCTCGGTGGCCTGTTGGGTTTCTTGGGCGGCAGCCTGGCCCAGCAGTTGCTGTCCACGCATCGGCGACGGGTCAGCCCTTCGGTGCTGGCGGTGATGAGCCTGGCCGAGTTGATGCTGGTGGTGGGGGTCACCCAGTTGTTGGGCGGCAGTGGCCTGCTGGCGGCGTTCATCGTCGGGCTGGTGCTGGGAAACAGCCCGACGTGCGATCAGCCCGCCATGGAGGAGGCCCAGGCCGGCTTCGCCAAGATGGCCGAGCTGATGCTGTTTCTCTGCATGGGCCTGGTGGTGGATCCCCAGGAGGTGGTTCAGGCGTTGCCCTGGTCGTTGGCTTTGTTTCTGGTGATGTTGCTGGCGCGGAGCTTGATGGTGCAGGGGATGTTGCTGGGTTCGCCCTTTGGCCAGGCGGAGAAGACCTTTGTGGGCCTGGCCGGCCTGCGCGGGGCGGTGCCGATCGCCATGGCGATTCAGGCCGCCGCCAGCGATGTTTCCTGGGGGCGCCTGATGCCGTCCCTGGCCCTGGGGGTGGTGCTGATGGGTCTGCTCTTCCAGGGCTTTGCCCTGGTGCCCCTGGCCCGTCGCCTCGGCCTGACCACAACGTCAGCGGTGCTCCACGACCCCTACTCCTAGCCTGGGTTCCCACCAGCGATCGGAACCATCGGCATGCGGCTGCTTCTCCTGGGATGCACGGGCTTTGTTGGACGGGAGTTGGTCCCCTGGCTGCTGGAGCGCGGCCATGGCTGCACCGTGGTGAGCCGAGGCGCCAACAGCCTGGCTGGCCTGGATCATCCGCAGCTGCATCGGATTCAGGCCGATCCCTCCCAGGCGGCCAGCTGGCAGCAAGCGCCGCTGGCTGAGGCCATCGCTGGCGCCGAAGGGGTGGTCAACCTGGCCGGTGAACCGATCGCCGAAAAGCGCTGGACCCCTGAGCACTGCCGCCTGCTGTTGGACAGCCGCGTGCAGACCACCCGCCTGCTGGTGGAGGCGATGGCCCGGCAGCAGCAGAAACCTGCGGTGCTCGTGAACGGCTCCGCGGTGGGTGTCTATGGCTCCAGCCCGGAGCAGCGCTTCGCTGAGACCAGCCCGGCAGCAGACGATTTCTTGGGTCGGCTCTGCAGCCAGTGGGAGGCGGCGGCGGCAGAAGCGGCGGCCTTCTCCCGGGTGGTGACCCTGCGCATCGGCATCGTGCTCGGGGCCGACGGCGGCGCCCTCGGCAAGATGTTGCCGGTGTTCCAGGCCGGTTTCGGTGGCCCGATCGGCACCGGGAGGCAATGGATGAGCTGGATCCAGCGCAGCGACCTCTGCCTGTTGATCGCCTCGGCGCTCGAGGATCCGGCTTTTGGCGGGGTCTACAACGCCGTGGCGCCCAACCCGGTTTTGATGAAAGAGTTCGCTGCCGCCCTCGGCAAGGCGCTGGGGCGGCCCAGCTTCCTGCCGGTGCCCGCCCCGGTGCTGCAGCTCATGCTCGGCGACGGCGCCCAGGTGGTTCTGGAGGGTCAGTACGTGCTGGCTGAGCGCCTGCAGCACCAAGGCTTCAACTTCCGTTATCCAGATCTTGCCGGCGCCCTCGCCGCTGCCACCACCCCAGCACCCCGCTGAGCACGGCAGCGGCCATCAGCAGGCCGATCGCCGGGGTGAACAGCGGTTCCCAGAGCTTCTGAAACAGGATCAGCGGCGCCTCCAGCTTCTGGCCATGCAGGCCCACGTGCAGGCCCACGGCCACGGCGAACCAGAGGGCCCCGCCCATCACCACGAACACGTTCAGCACCAGCAGGCCGTCGATCCAGCCCTTCAATCGCTCCAGCCAGGGAAGGGAAGACGCTTCAGCCATCCAGCACCGCCAGAATCTCTGCAACCATTCTGGCTGAGCCGCCCGGACCTCCGATCCGCTCCAGTCCATTGCTTCGGCAGCGTTCGGCCCACTCCGGGCCCTCGCCCAGGGCCTTGAGCTGGCTTGCGAGCAGCTCGGCGCAGCCAATCAGGCTCTGCTCCGAGCCCGGCTCGCCGTCTGTGCAGGCCAGCGAACTCCCTAGCAGCCGCCGCTGGGCCTCGGCGAAGGCAGGGGTGAACTGGGGGCCGCAGCCGGCCAGTTGCACCACCGGTTTGCCCAGCCCCACGGCTTGCTCAGCAGCGGTGCCGGTCATCGAGAGCAGCAGGTTGGAGCGCTGCAGCACCGTTGGGAATTGCCCCCAGCGGAGTTGGAGCTCCAGGCTGCCGCGCCGCAGGATCTGTCCCTCTAGCCGCCACCCCTGCCTGGCGGCCAGCTCCGCCACCTGCCCGGCCTGGAAATCCTTGACCAACGCCGCCGTCAGGCCGAGCCGTTCCGGTTGCTGCAGGGGCGGCGGCAGGCGGACGAGCACCTCCAGCATCAAGGCCAGATTGCGCTGGGCCTCCGGCAGGCGGCTGCCGGGCAGGAGGCCCAGATGCTGCCGCGACGACGTGGGCGCGCTTGGAGCGGCTTGTGCTTCGGGCGCAGCCGGGGTTGCCAGGGCTGGATCAAGGAAGGGATTGCCGAGGAACTGCACCCTGCGGCCCAGCTGGGTGCTGAGATCGGCGGCGCTGAGGGCGTCGCGACTGAACACGCGCCGGAAGCGCCGGCTTCTCAGGCAGACGCCGCAGGGCCAGGGCAGCCGCAGCCGACCCTCGTAGTAGCTGGAGTAGGCCACCAGATAGGTGACAACGGGCCTGCGGCTGCACCAGGCAAACAGGACCGGCAGCACATCACCGATCACCACCACCAGGTCCACCGAGCGGCTTCGCCGCAGGAACAGCCCCAGCCTTTGCAACAGATAGGTGGCCTGGCCCTGGAACACTTCCGTCAGCCTGCCTCCCAGGCTGGTGTAACCCAGCCCGCCGGTGCTGAACTCCCGGGTCTGGCCGAGCACGCTCAGGCCCGCCTGCCGGTAGGCGGCGCCGTGCCCCACCAGTGGCAGTGCGGCCACTGCAACACCCCGGGCCTGAAGCCGCTGGCCGATCAGGCTGCCGCTGAGATCCTCGCCATGGCCATTGCTGAGCAACAGAACGCGCGTCATGGCGTTTGGCCTCCGGCTGTCACCGGCTCAGCCCTGCAACCAGTCCCTCACCTTCTCCAGCGAGCGCCAACCGGGCTTGCGGCGCAATCCATCGGCGATCGAGGCCTGCAGGTCGGCCGAGAGTTCAGGCGCCATCGCCGTGACCCGCAACACCAGATCGATGTGCTCGCGCACTCCCTTGGCGCCCGTGTCGAGCATGGCCAGGCAGAGATTGATCCTGGCCTGGGGGTCCTGGGGGTTGAGCTTCACCGCTGTGCGAGCGGAGCGCAGGCCCGGCTCGGGCTGATCGTCCAGCAGCTGCAACCAGGACAGGCAAGTCCAGGCGGCTGACAGGCGCGGCGCCTGGGCCGTGATGGCGAGGAAATCATCGATCACCTCGGCGGCCGGGGCACCGCCCTGATAACGGCCCATCGCCTGATCGAACAGGGATTCCGTGGTGTCCGTGGGGGCCGACATCGGCTAACGCTCTGGCGGGTCAGGCGATCAGATTCCCACGCCACCGGACCGCAGGACGCTGCCGGCCGGCGCGCTCAGACGGCGAAGGAGCTGCCGCAACCGCAGGTCTGGCTGGCATTGGGATTGGTGAAGTTGAAGCCACCGCCGATCAGGGCCGAACTGAAATCAAGCTGCATCCCGTAGATGTACAGCAGGCTTTTGGGGTCGCAGACCACCCGGAAGCTGGCCGCCCCGGACGGTTCGTAGACGTAGACCTCATCGCCTGGAAGGATCGAATCAGCCTCCACGAAATCCATCGTGTAGCTCATGCCGCTGCAGCCGCCGGAGCGCACGCCCACCCGCAGCAGTTTCTGATCGCCCAGCTGCTGGGTGAGGCCGGCCAGCTGCTTCATGGCCGGATCCGTGATCAGGATGCCTTTGCCGTCCTTGCCGGTGTGGGCCGTGGCTGCCGGTGGGTTGGAGATCGCGCTGGTCATCGGTGCCGCCTCAGAGGATCTGGTCTGTCTTAGGGGCACTCTATGGACGTCCGGGCAACTTCGGGCAACCGCAGCCCGGCTGGCCGGCTCCATAGAGTCTTGATCTCCTGGAGCAGTCAAGGTGCGAGTCGCCATCGTGGGTGCGGGTCTGGCTGGTCTCTCGGCCGCCGTGGATCTGTGTGAGGCCGGCCACCAGGTGGATCTCTACGAATCCCGTCCGTTCGTTGGCGGCAAGGTGGGCAGCTGGGAGGACGCCGACGGCAACCACATCGAGATGGGGTTGCACGTGTTCTTTTTCAATTACGCCAACCTGTTTGCCCTGATGCGCAAGGTGGGGGCGTTCGAGAACCTGCTCCCCAAAGACCACACCCACCTGTTCGTGAACAAAGGTGGTGACCTGCGCGAGCTGGATTTTCGCTTCCTGATCGGTGCGCCGTTCAACGGCCTCAAGGCCTTCTTCACCACGCCCCAGCTCGACTGGATCGACAAGCTGCGCAATGCCCTGGCCCTGGGCACCAGCCCGATCGTGCGCGGACTGGTCGACTACGACGGTGCCATGAAGGTGATCCGCGAGCTGGATCGGATCAGTTTCAAGGAGTGGTTCCTCAGCCACGGTGGCAGCGAGCGCAGCCTGCAGCGGCTCTGGGACCCGATCTCCTATGCCCTGGGTTTCATCGATTGCGGCGCCATGTCGGCCCGCTGCATGCTGACTATCTTCTTGATGTTCGCGTCGAAAACCGAGGCCTCCAAGCTCAACTTGCTCAAGGGGTCGCCCCATCGCTGGCTGCATCGACCGATCCTGGATTACATCGAGGCCCGCGGTGCCCGCCTGCATCTGCGCCATCGCGTCAAGGAGGTGCACTACCACCAGGACGGCGCCGACGCTCCCGAGGTGAGCGCCCTCACCCTGGGCACCCCGGACGGGGAACGGGTGATTGAGGCCGATGCCTACCTGGCGGCCTGCGATGTGCCGGGGATCCAGCGCCTCCTGCCCCAGGCCTGGCGGCGCTACCCCCAGTTCGAGCACATCTACAAACTCGATACGGTGCCTGTGGCCACGGTGCAGCTCCGCTACGACGGCTGGGTGACCGAGCTCGGTGAGTCGGCCGAGCAGGAGCGGGCCCGCCATGACCTGGAAACCCCCAGCGGCTTGAACAATCTTCTGTACACCGCTGACGCCGATTTCAGCTGCTTCGCCGACCTCGCCTTGGCCAGCCCCGCCGATTACCGTCGAGAGGGCCAGGGATCCCTGCTGCAGTGCGTGCTCACGCCGGGGGATCCCTGGATTTCCCGCAAGAACGCGGAAATCGTCGCCGACGTTGATGCCCAGGTGCGGCAGCTGTTTCCCTCGGCGAAGACTCTCACCTTGACCTGGAGCAACGTGATGAAATTGGCCCAGTCGCTCTACCGTGAGGCGCCTGGCATGGAGCCCTATCGCCCAGAGCAGCGCACACCGGTTCGCAACTTTTTCCTGGCTGGGAGCTACACCCGTCAGGACTACATCGATTCGATGGAAGGGGCCACGATGAGTGGGCGTCTTGCCGCTGCGGTGATCCTTGACCAGCCGGCGCGGCTGGCCAGCAGCGCTGTGGTGGCCTGATCAGCATGGGCCGTTGGATGGAGCACAGCGTCACCACCGAGATCCAGGCTTCGGCTGAGCGGGTCTGGGAGGTCTGGAGTGATCTTGAGGCGATGCCGCGCTGGATGCGTTGGATTGAATCGGTCAAAACCCTGGAGGATCCCGATCTCACCGACTGGACCCTCTCAGCCCAGGGGTTCCGCTTCCACTGGAAAGCCAGAATCAGCCAGCGGGTTGAAGCCCAGCAGCTGCACTGGGAATCGGTGGGGGGGCTGCCCACCAAAGGAGCGGTGCGCTTCTATCCCCAAACTCCTTCCCTCACCACGGTTCGGCTCACGGTCAGCTACGAGTTGCCCGGGGTGCTTGCTCCTTTGATGGAACCAGCCATCCTTGGGGGAATTGTGACCAAGGAGCTCCAGGCCAATCTGGATCGCTTCAGGGATCTTGTCGAAGGTGATCTTCCAAGCCGTTGAAAGCGAAAGCAGCAGGGCCAAACTGCTGCTGCTGCCAGGACTCCTGGCCCTGATCGCTTGCGGCGGCCCGCCACCTCCATCTTCTCTGCCTCCCGAGGCCCAGACGCCCGCCGCTGACCCTGCCGCACTCCTGGCGCCCAGGTCCGCCGCGCAGATCGAGAGCTCCGCCTCAGCGATCGACAAGGCCTTCACCCCGCTGCCCACTGCGCAACAAGTGTTGGCCGCCAGTGCGGAGCGTCGCAGCGATCCCTTCGCTCCCCTTCCTGATGCCAGTGGACCTCAGCCCGTGGCCACCTCTGGCTCCGCGCCCGTCGCTAGCTCCGCCAAATCCTCCGCCAAGGCCATGCCCTCCGCTCAGGCCCCTCCCTCTTCGAAGGCGACACCGGTGGCCCTGCCGTCAGGGTTCCAGTTCAACGGCGTTATCAGTGTTGCCGGGGTTGCGCAGGCTCTGGTGGCCTTCGGCAACGAGAGCGGCAGCGTTTCGATCGGCGATCAAGGGGGCAGTCAGACGCCCATGCTTCCCCCCGGCTGGAGCGTCGCCTCGATCGATGCCGGCAACGGCAGCCTCCAGCTGCGTTCGGGCCAGCAGCTGATCACCACCTGGCTCAGTCCGGCGTTGCCCTGAGCAGCGGTCGCCCCGCCAGGCCGGCGACGCAGGCCTGAACCAGACCGCTGAGGTCGTAAGGATCGGCCTCGCCATCCACCCGGCCGAGCAGCTCCCTGCAGGTGCGGCTGGTCTGGGGGCCGATCGAGATCAAGGCCACCGGCGCCAGCCGCCGCTGCCAGTCGTCACCGAAGCTGCGCTGCAGCAGCCGGCAGGTATGGACCACCGTCTTACCGCTGCTGAAGGTGAGCGCATCGATGCGGCCCTGCTCGAGGGCCAGGGCGGTGGCGACGGGCATGCGGGCCGGGCAGCGCGATTCATAGGCGGCCGCTTCAACAACCCGGGCGCCGGCCTCGGCAAAGGCTTCGCCCAGCAGGGTGCGCCCGCCGCTCTGGACACGCGGCAGCAGCAGCCGCAGGCCCCAGCCAGACACGGGAAAGTGCTCGATCAGGCTGTCGGCCACGAACGTCGGCGGCACGAAATCCGCCGGTGCCCGCAGCGCTTCAAGGCGCGCAGCGGTTTTTCGGCCCACCGCCGCGATCTTCACCGTGCCGGGGCGTCGCGAGAGATTGGTGCCGATCCGCTCCAGTCGCTGCTCCACGGCGTCGACGCCATTACTGCTCGAGAAGATCAGCCAGTGGAAGTCGGCGAGTTCGCCGAGGGCATCGTCAAGGGGTCCCCATTCGTCCGGGGGGCCAATCACCAGGGCCGGCAGGTCAAGCACCTGGGCTCCGGCCTGCTCGAATCGTTGCCGGGCTTCGGCAAGCTGGCTCTCGGCCCTGGTCACCACGATGGTGCGGCCTTGAAGGGGTGGCCGCCACGCTGCGCCCATGGGCTCAGGCCTCCAGCTTGATGGTGGCTCCGGCCTGCTGCCGCAGCCGGCTGGCTTCCTGATGCCGGCCTTGGAGGCTCAGCAGCTGGATCGCCTGGCGAAAGCTGGCCCGTGCCGCATCGATGTTGCCGCCGAGAAGCTGAGCCACGGCAAGGTTCTGGTGGGTTTCGGGGTGGTCGGGATCGCACTCCAGGGCGGTGGCGTAGGCCTCCAGCGCCCCGGCGATCGCGCCCTGCCTGCGGCGGATCAGCCCCAGGTTGAGCCAGCCAGTGGCCAGCTCTGGCGCGCTGCGGGCGGCCTGTTCTGCCAGTGCCAGGGCGGCCTCGCTCTCGCCCTGGCGCAGCAGCAGGGCGCTGAGGTTCAGCTGCGCCGCGAAACTCAGCCGCGGATCCAGTGGCAGGGCCAGGGCCTGGCGGTAGAGGCTGATGGCCTGCTCGGGAGCGGCTGGGGCTTCGGCCATCGCCAGGTGCAGCAGCAGTTCGTAGCGCTCGGGGTGGGCCTGCTCGGGGCAGTGGGCCAGCCCGTCGCGCAGCAGCAGCTGGGCGCGATCCAGTCGTCCTTCGCTGATCTCCAGCCCAGCCAACTTGGCGCTGGCGTAGGGATCGCCGGGGTGCTCGCGCAGCTCCTGCTCCATGGCACGGCGCAAGCGGCTGGCCTTGTTGCCGGCGGACAGCAGTTCCGGCCTGTAGCCGTCATGGCAGAGGGCCGGCTGGGGGCAATCGGCAATGCGCCAATGGGGCTCCTTGGCGCACAAGGCGAGCACGCTGTCGTCCACCATCGCGTGGTACGGGCGGCTCCAGCGGATGTCCGGATGGCGCCGGAACAGCCGGCTCACCCTGGAATAGGGCGACTGCTTGGCGCCACGCTCGAAGCGCAACAGGTTGATCAGCAGCAGGTCAGGCTGGGCCATCAACTGCTGCAGGGGTTCCCAGGCCTCCGGCAGAAGCTGCTCATCGGCGTCGAGCACCAGCACCCAATCGCCGCTGACCCAGCCCAGGGCCAAATTGCGCGCCGGGGCGAAGTCACCGGGCCAGGGGATGGTGTGAACCGTGGCGCCGTGCTGCCGCGCGATCGCGGCTGTCGTATCGCGGGAGCCGGTGTCGACCACCACCTGCTCATCGACGAAGCCCTGCACCGACGCCAGACAGGCGGCGAGGCGCTCCGCCTCATCGCGCACGATCATCGAGAGGCTGAGCATCGAAAGGGGCAACGCCTGGAGCTGGAGGGAGCCTAAGGGGCCTCTCCGCCCCAGCCAGGCGCTCGCTTTGGGCGTACCCCCCATCTGGTGGTAATCCGCTTGGACCTTCTGGCGGTACATCTCCTGCCCTTTGTCACGGGCCGATCCCTGCTTAGCGCCCCCAGCCTGGATGCGCTAAGCAGGGCACCACCTCTGGTTTCTCCGCCGCGCTGATCCACCCAGACCCACGCAAACCCGCCGTTCCACCCCGTTGCTGAGTTCCGATGACCACCGTTGATGCTTTCTGGCTGCTCCATCCCTTCCTGGCTGTGGTGTTGGTGTACCCACTCCTGGGGATGGTGCTGCGGCTTGCCCAGCAGACCCGTAACCGCCGTCTGCATGAGGTCAAGCATCCGCCCACGGTGGGCCGGGACCATGCCGATCTGGGCAAGTGGCTGGCCGGCGGGGTGGTGGGCATCGTGCTGATCGCCCTGGTGGTGGTGATCGCCACCAAGAACACGCTTCAGGAGTTCACCGGTGGGGCCCCACGGCTGGCCTTGCTGCTGCTGGCGCTGATCGGCACGACGCTGGCCTTCGTGGCGCTCTGGCGTGCACGAAAGCCGATCTACCGCGCAGCCTTCGCTTTCATCTGCTGGGCCGGAGTGATCGCGCTTGGGGTACAGCCCGAGGTGTTTCGTCTTGGTGACAATCCGCTCGAGCCTGCCTTCTGGCAATCGCACTTCTGGGGAGGCGCCGGCCTGACCGGCCTGATGCTGTTCTCGGTGGCCAGCCGTCCGGAAATCCACAGGCACCTGCACTGGCGGCGCTGGCACATCGCCATGAACTGCCTGGCGGCGGTGATTTTCATGGCCCAGGGCTGGACCGGACCGCGCGATCTGCTGGAGATTCCGCTCAGCTGGCAGAAGCCCACGATCTTCAGCTGCGACTTCGAGGCCCGCACCTGTCCCGCGCCTGCGCCTGCCCCTTAGCGGGCCCTAGTCGGTGAAACCGCCTTCGATGCCGCCTGCGGCCAGTCCGAGGCGCTCGAGCAGCACGGCCTGGGCGAGGGGCATCTGCCCAGGGCTGTAAGCCGCGGGCAGAGCGGCTGGCAGTAACGGCTGCAACGTCTGCCAGAGATAGGGGCTGCCGTAGACGGCCAGCCCGGCCAGGCGGCCGGCTCCCAGCAGCTGGGTCAGCACCGCAGGCCAGGGTTCCTCCCCGCCCGCACTTCCCCGGAAGGGATTCCCGCGCACGAACAGCTGCAGCAGCACCGGGCCGGCCGGTAGCCGCTCCAGGGCCAGGGGTGCGCTGGTGTCGTTGTTCCAGGGGCTCGGGCTGCGTCCATCGATCAGGCAGGCCGCGTAGCCCAAGGCGGCCGGGCGCTGCAGGGCCGGTGCCATCAGCGGCAGGAAGGCGTTGGCCACGCTGCTGTCGAGCCGGATCAGGTTCAGGCCGGGCCCCGCCGGTAGCGGGGCCTCACCTTGAGCCTGCAGGCTCAGGGTCACCAGTTCCCTGGCCAGTGCCCGTTCTGCGTTCGATTCGAGCCCCTCGAGATCGCCGAGAGACAGCGTGGCGCCCGGGTCCGGGGCTGGCAACGACGTAGAGGCGAGTGCCCGCTCGCGCCGCTCCAGGCTCTGCTCGAGCCGGGCCATGGGGATCCGCCCGCTCTGCAGGGCTTCGAGCAGGGCTGCGATGGCGGCCCCGGCGTCGGCAGGCATCAACAGCAGGTCGGAGCCGGCGGCAAAGGCCAGCACCGCCGCTTCGCCAGCACCCCACTGCCCGGCGATCGCCTCCATCACCAGGGCATCGGTCACCACAAGCCCAGCGAAGCCGAGGTCCTGGCGCAGCAGCTGATCGAGCACCGCCGCTGAAAGGGTGGCCGGACGCTGGGGATCCAGTGCCGGCAGTTGCAGGTGGGCGGTCATCACGCTGGCGACCCCGGCCGCGATCGCCTGGCGGAAGGGGGGCAGCTCTACCGCATCGAGCCGCTCGCGGTCGTGGGTGAGCACGGGCAGCTCCAGGTGCGAATCGCTGCTGGTATCGCCGTGGCCGGGGAAGTGTTTGGCGCAGGCCAGCACCCCCTCGGCCTGGGTGCCGAGCAGAAAGGCTGTCGCCAGCTCTCCGACGCTGCCTGGATCTTCCCCCCAGGCCCGCACGTTGATGACCGGGTTGGCCTGGTTGTTGTTGACATCACAGACCGGCGCCAGTACCCAGTTCAGACCGAGCAGGCGAGCCTGGCGGCCAGTGCAGCGCCCGTAGGCGGTGGCCAGACGGACGGCCCTGGCCGGATCGCTGCGGTGGAGCAGGCCGAGGGCCAGCGGCGGAACCAGCCAGCTGGCCCCCTCAAAGCGTTGGCCGACCCCTTCTTCGACATCGGCGCAGAGCAGCAGGGGATGGCCCGCCCAGTCCCGGAGCTGGCCCGTGCGCAGGCGCAGCTCGGCGGCACTGCCACCGAGGAGAATCACTCCGCCCACGCCCAGGTGCAACAGCCGCTGCAGCTCGGTGTTGGGCAGCTCCCAGCGGGGGTAGCGGCGCTGGCCATCGCTGAGATGGCCGCTGCCGCGCACCACGACCAGGCGCGCCACCTGCTCCTTCAAGCTCAAGCGGCGCCAGTCAGGCTGGGCTGTCATTACTTGTCAGCTCATCAAGGCTTGGCTGATCAACGCCTGGCTCACCAACAGCTGCTTCATCGCTGCCAGCTGGAATCTCTCCCCGCTCCAGCCGTTGCCGCCCGAGTTGGTTGAGCAGCCCCAGCACGGTGGTGCCTTTTTCGATGCCGCGATCGAGCTGAAAGATCACCTCAGGGGTGCGCCGCAGCTTGAGCCTGCGGCCCAGTTCCCCTTTGACAAAAGGCGTGGCCGATTTCAACCCTGCCAAGGCTTCCTGGCGATCGTCTTCGCTGCCGAAGATGCTCACAAAAATTTTGCAGTGCTGCAGGTCGCCGGCCACCTCCACCGTGGTGACGCTGACCATGCCCAGGGCAATGCGTTCGTCCTTGAGCCCATGGACGAGCAGTTCACTCACCTCTCGCCGGATCAGCGCCGCGACCCGCTCCACCCGTCGGCCCTGTGCCATGCCTAAGCCAGTGGTGAAGGATTCACCATCGCACGCAGCACCAGGGTGAGGCTGAGCATGCCGCTGACCAGGGCGCCGATCAGGGCGACGGCGGTGACCGGGTTGCTGCGCCGCTTGGCCAGCGGTTCGAATACCGAGTTGAACACCCCCAGGCTGAAGGCCACCAGATAACGCGGATAGCGCGTCACGTTCAGGAAAAAGTCCTTCATGGCAGGCGGTACGGCGCGGCGGTCCCAGCGCGAGGCGTGGCGGAATCACAGCTACTCTGCCGCCACGGGGTCCGAGGCGACGAAGTTGGAGCTTTTTCAGTTCAGGCATTCTTCCTTCTGCGAGAAGGTTCGGCTGGTCCTGGCGGCCAGGCAACTCGACTACACCGTGATCGAGGTCACCCCTGGCCTGGGTCAGCTCGACTTGTTCCGGCTCTCTGGTCAGCGCCAGGTGCCCGTGCTCCGCGATGGAGCGGAGGTGATCGCCGATTCATCCGCCATCGCCGACTATCTGGAGCGCAAAGGCGAGGGTGTGTCGCTGCTCCCCAGCGATCCGCTCGAACGTGCCCGCGTCCTCCTGCTCGAAGACTGGGCCGATACGGCCCTGGCCGCCGGGGTTCGCCTGGCCCTGCTCCAGGCCGCCAGCCACGACGGCCTGCTGCGCAGCGCCTTGCTGCCCGAAGCAACCCCGGGGCCCCTGCGCTCCCTGGTTGGGGCCTTGCCCGGGGAGCTGCTCACCGGCCTTGGCGAGCTGATTGGTCGTGACGGTCGTCAGCAGTTGCAGGCCAGCCTGGAGCAGCTGGCGGTGCTGGCCGCTGGTCGCCCCTTTCTGGTCGGCGATCAGTTGTCCCTGGCTGATCTGGCTGTGGCCGCCCAGCTCTCCCTGCTCAAGTTCCCCGCCAGCGCCGGTGCGCCCCTGGCCGGCCAGGGCGTTCCTGGCTTTGCCGACCATCCCCTGTTGGTCCCCCTGTTCGACTGGAGGGACCGGCTCTATCTGAGCCTTGGTCGCGGTGGGGTGGGCTTTCCAGATCAGGGCCCAGACTGAAGCGAAAGCCGGTGCCATGTCCGACCCCCTGCTGCGCGAACTTGATCACTACGTGGTTCTCGAGCCCCAAGTCGGCGAGCGCACCCTGACGGCAGCCGAGACCCTCGATTGGCTGATCGAGCGGCTGGCGGCGCTGCCGGAGCCACCCAGCGATCTGGTTGCCCTTCCTGACAACCGGGCCCGGGCCGAACGGTTGCTCGACACCGCCTGCGAACTGGAGCTGGAGCCCGGCGTTGCCGTGCAGTGGTTTGCCGTGCGTCTGGAGCCGCCTCGCCGTTAGCGCTCTTTGAGCACGCCGGGCAACGCCTCCAGCACCTGTTGGGCCACCGCGCCAGCCGGTCGGCCGTCCTGCTCGATCTGCAGGTCCGCCTGGGCATAGAGCGGCCGTCGCTGCGCCATGAGCTCCGCCAGGCTCCTGGCGGGATCAGGGCTGGCCTGCATCAAGGGACGTGGGGTTGGATCGGCGTTCAGCCTTTCGAGCACCAGGGGCAGCGGTGCATCCAGCCAGACCACCACCCCCTGTTGCAGCTGGCCCCAGTTCTCGCGCCGCAGCACCACGCCGCCGCCGGTGGCCACCACCAGCGAATGCCAGGCCGAAATGCGCGCGAGCACGGAGGCCTCCAGCTCACGGAACCCCGCTTCGCCATCGATTCGGAACACCTCAGGGATCGATCGCCCCGCGGCCTGCTCGAGAACCTGGTCGGCGTCAACGAAGCGATAGCCCAGAGCGTCGGCCAGGGGTCGGCCGACAGAGCTCTTGCCGGCGCCCATCATGCCGACCAGATAAATGTTGATGCCGCCAAGACGCTCGCTCAGGGTCTGCGGGGAAGGCTGCTGGGGAGGCTGTGGCAATGGGCTGGGATCGGAAGCGGACAAGGGCGGGGAGCGGCCTGATGGGGACTGGCGTGGCGCTGGAGGGCGGATGGCCCAACCAGCTCTGCCTGATCACGCTCCCTAGGATGACCCAACTGCCGGGACGATCGAGGATGACCACAACGTTGACCCCACCAACGCTGTGCGAGCCTCCCGGGCCGACGTCGGCTGGCGCCCATGGCCAGGGGCGACCCTGCGTGATCACCCGCCGGGCCACGTTCAGCTCCAGCCATCTCTATCGGCTGCCGGAGCTCAGCGATGCGGAGAACGAGGCCCGATTCGGCCGTTGCAGCCTGGCCCCGGGCCATGGCCACAACTATGAACTGATCGTGTCGATGGCGGGCGGCCTCGACCAGGACGGCATGGTGCTGAACCTCTCGGATGTCAAGCACGCCATCCGGCGTGAGGTGACCGAGCCGCTCGACTTTCGCTTCCTCAACGACTGCTGGCCCGAGTTCGATCTCAGCCGGCCCGAAGGCCGACTGCCCACCACCGAAGCCCTGCTCCAGGCCATCTGGCAGCGCCTGGCGCCGCATCTGCCCCTGATCGGTCTGCGCCTCTACGAACAACCCACCCTCTGGGCCGACCTGCTCGACAACACCATGGAAGCCTTCCTCTCGATTCGCACCCACTTCGCTGCCGCCCACCGGCTGGCCCGCCCCGAGCTCTCCCAGGCCGAGAACGAGCAGATCTACGGCAAGTGCGCCCGCCCCCACGGCCATGGCCACAACTACCTGCTCGATGTCACGGTGCGGGGGACGATCGATCCGCGCACCGGCATGGTCTGTGACCTTGCCGTGTTGCAGCAGCTGGTGAACGATCTGGTGGTGGAGCCCTTCGATCACACCTTCCTCAACAAGGATGTGGCCCATTTCGCCGCCTGCGTGCCCACCGCCGAAAACATCGCATTGCACATCGCCGACCTGCTGACGGCACCGATTGCCGCCGCTGGGGCCAGCTTGCACAAGGTGCGCCTGCAGGAGAGCCCGAACAATGCCGCCGAGGTCTTTGCCGAAGCGCCGCTTCTGGAGATGCGGCCGGCATCGCTTGAGGCCCTCGCCGCCGTTTGAGCCCACGGTCCTGGCTGCGCTTGGTGTTGGCGGTCAGCCTCGACGGCCGACTGGCTCCCCCGAGTGGCGGTGCTGCCCAGCTCGGGGGCCGAGGCGATCGCCAGGTGTTGGAAGAGGCTCTGGCCTGGGCCGATGGCTGCCTGATTGGCGCCGGCAGCCTCAGGCAGCACGGCAGCACCTGCCTGATCCATCGGCCCGGGCTGCTGGAAGGCCGGCTGCGCAACGGTCGCTCGTCCCAGCCGATCGCCGTGGTGGTCAGCCGCCAGGGTCTGCTGGATCCGTCCCTGCCCTTTTTTGATCAGCCGCTGGAGCGCTGGTTGCTGCGGCCAGGGCCGCTGCCGGCCTCTGGAGCCCGCGCCGGGTTCTCGCGCCTGCTGCGGCTGGAAGCCTGGAGGGAGAGCTTAGAAGCGCTGCAACAGCTGGGCATCGAGCGGCTGGTGCTGCTCGGTGGCGCCGAGCTGGCATCCGCCCTGTTGGCTGAGCAGTTGGTGGATGAGCTCCAGCTCACGTTCTGCCCCGTTCTGCTGGGTGGCCCCCACGGCTGGGTGCCCTTTACGGCTTCGATCCCCCCGCAAGACTGGGACCTGCTGGAGCAACGCCCGCTCGGTGATGGAGAGCTCCTGCTGCGCTACAGCCGGGTTCAGCATCAAGACCGGCAGCCAGGAGGGAGGCAGCCACCAACCGATCGGCCCGATTGACCCGCTAACCCTTTGACCGATTAACCCGAAGGGATCCGGAAGCGCTTTTGCAGCTCCTGCAGTGGCACATCCTTGAGGGTGTCGCTGGGAAGTCCGAGCAGACGGGCGGCGCAGCGTTTGATCACCACTTCGCTGTCATCGCCCAACCGGCCAGCCAGCATCTCGGTGATCACCCCGAGGCTGCGACCGCTGGATTCGGCTTCCTTGATCAGGCATTGGCTGGCCCTTCCGGCCACCTGGCGGCACGGCCCCCTGAGGCTCTCTTCAAGGGCGGCCTGGTTGCCGGCTGCCGCGTCCAGGCAGATCTCGCTCAGCCGTCGCTCGAGCTGGGGGCGCATCAACTGCAGAACAGGACCCAACAAGCCGGCCCGCGCGGGCGCAGCCCTGAGCGCAACGGTGCTCAGGGCTGCGGCAGCGAGGGCGCCCAGCAGTGCTGGGGGGATCGCGACAGGGCGCTCGGTCATTGGCCTCATCCGGTTAGTTTTGCGCAGCCGCCCCTCGGCCGGATCCCCTTTGCACCATGGCTGAGCTGCTGGCCCGCTGGCATCGGGCGATGGAGGAGATCCCCGAAGCGCAATGGCAGGCGCTGACAGCCCCGGCCGGCTTGCCGTTCTACAGCTGGCGCTGGCTGCAGGGGCTTGAAACCTCCGGCAGTGTGGCGCCCCGCCAGGGTTGGCAACCGTGCCATCTGAGCCTCTGGCGCGAGCACAACCTCATCGCCGTGGCGCCGCTCTATCTCAAGGGCCACAGCTATGGCGAGTTCGTTTTTGATCAATCGTTCGCCCAGTTGGCTGGTCAGCTGGGCCTGCGCTACTACCCGAAACTGCTGGGAATGAGCCCGGTCAGTCCGGTGCAGGGCTACCGCTTCCATGTTGCTGCTGGTGAAGACGCCGCCGCACTGACGGCGCTGATGCTCGAGCTGATCGACGACTTCTGCCGCGAGCATCACATCCTCAGTTGCAACTTTCTCTACGTCGACCCCGCCTGGCAGGGCCTGGCGGAAGCGGCGGGCTGCGCCACCTGGCTCAACCAGCAGAGCCTCTGGAGCAATGGAGACTTCAAAAGCTTCGACGACTATCTCGCCAGCTTCAATGCCAACCAGCGCCGCAACATCCGCCGTGAGCGCCGCTCGATCGGCGCTGCTGGTCTGACCGTCACACCGCTGGCGGGGGACGACCTGCCGGCCTCGATGGTGCGGCACATGCACAGCTTCTATGCCCGGCATTGTCAGCGCTGGGGGGCCTGGGGCAGTCAATACCTCACCGAGGCCTTCTTTGCTTTCGCCGCTGAGGAACTGCGCGAGAATCTGGTGCTGTTCAGTGCCCACCGCGGTGATCCCTTCGATCCGGTGGCGATGTCGCTCTGCGTCTACAGCCACGACACCCTCTGGGGACGCTATTGGGGCAGTACGGAAGAAATCGAGAATCTCCATTTCGAGGTCTGTTATTACGCCCCGATCGACTGGGCGATCCAGCAGGGGCTTCGTTCTTTCGATCCAGGTGCGGGCGGCAGCCACAAGCGCCGGCGCGGCTTTCTGGCCCAGCCCAGGGCCTCCCTGCACCGCTGGAGTGACCCCCGTTTTGACAGCCTCCTGCGCGGCTGGCTGCCGCCGGCCAATGCCCAGTTGCTTGAGGAGATCGAGGCGGAGAATGCCGAGCTTCCCTTCAGCCGCCGCGACCTGCCGTTGGCAGCGCCCCAGGGGGCCCCGGACGAACAACCGGAAGCCAATTCGCTTGGCCGAGGCGGAGATTTAGGCTGAGCCTCTAAGGAAAGGGGGGCTGTTCCCCCCGGGTGCAGTCACAGGTTGATGAACCAGGTTCAGCCGGAGCCGATCACGGCCGAGTTGCGGCAGGAGCTGGATGAGCAGTTGTCGCAGCGGAGCATCGAGCTTGATCCAGCCGGCTACCTGTTGATCAAGCTGGACCCGGCGGCTGGTGAACTGATTGCCGAGCACTACGGCAATGGCATCAATGCCCAGGGCCTGGCCACCGATCCGGACTCCGGCGAGGTCTTGAGCTGCCGCGGTGGCGACGTGCGCCTGCCGCAGCGGGTGTATCGCGGCCGTACGGCCAAGGAGCTGGGCATTCTGCTGAGCGAACAGCCCGAGCCCCTGCCGATCAGCCGCCTGGATCATGCCCTCTATCTGGGCAGAGAGCTGCAGAAAGCGGAGCGCTGCCTACGCGATGGCCAGCCCTACATCCAGGATTGAGGCTGCTCAGGCCGGACGTTCAGACCAGCTGCTCAGACCGGTTGCAGTTCCTTGACGTCTGCGGTGGCCGGCGGCAGCTCGGGAGGCAGGGTCTTGAGCTGACCCTCGATCTCCATGGTGACCACACTGCGGTATTCCATGAAGTGCTCGTTGTGGGCCAGCACCACGAGGAATTGCTCGAGCTGGGAGGGGTTCTTGCGGGCAATGCCGGCCATGTAGCGCCAGAAGCGACCACGGGTGTCGCGCTTGATTCCCTGCCGCCAGACAACGATGCCCAGAGCCCGCACATCGGTCCAGCTGGGAAGTTTGGCTTTGGCATCGGCGGGCTTGAGATACTTCTGCCAGCGCGGCTCGCCCACCTTCAGGTAGTAGTGATAAACCCGGTCCATGTAGGCGTTGGGTTCATAGAGGGCGCAGAAGGCGTCGACGTACTCGGTGGCGATCTCCCTGATCGGCCGGGTCGGCACGAAGTTGAGCAGGTTGGTCTGGTTGACGCCCTTGGCCGAGGATTTGTCCTGAACCAGCCGGCCCTCTTTCTCGAGGCGATGCCAGAGGCCGGTGTTCGGCAGTGCCTGCAGCATGCCCATCATCGCGGCAGGAATTCCGGTGCGGCTGACGAATTCAACGATCCGCTGGCCGGCTCCCGTCTTCTCGCCATCGAAGCCGATGATGAATCCAGCCATCACCCGGATTCCGTAGGAGGTGATGCGATCAACGGATTCCTCCAGGGAGCTGCGCATGTTCTGCAGCTTCTTGGCCGTTTCCAGGCTGCCTTCGTCGGGAGTTTCGATGCCCAGGAAAACGCTGTCGAAGCGGCTTTCCGCCATCATCAACATCATCTCCTCGTCTGAGGCCAAGTCGACTGAAGCCTCGGTGGCGAAGCTGAAGGGGTAGCCGTGCTCAATCTGCCATTCCTTGATCGCAGGCAACAGCAACTTGGCGTTGCGTTTGTTGCCGATGAAGTTGTCGTCGACCAGGAAGATGGAACGGCGCCAGCCCAGATCGTAGAGATATTGAAGTTCGCCCACCAGTTGCTCTGGCGTTTTGGTGCGCGGTTTGCGGCCGTAAAGAACAATGATGTCGCAGAACTCGCATTGGAAGGGACAACCCCTCGAGAACTGCACCGACATCGAGTCATAGGCATCGAGCTCAAGAAGATCGAAGCGAGGAATCGGCGTGCCGGTGACATCGGGCTTCTCGCCTTCGGAGCTGAAGCGGCCCTTGGTTTCCCCCTTCTCGATCGCTTCGATGAACAGCGGCAGGGTGATTTCGCCTTCGTCGAGGATCTTGAAATCGGCAAGATCGAGCTCAGGAGCATCGGGCGTGGAACTGGCGAAGGGTCCGCCCACGGCCACCGGCAGGCCCCGTTGCTTGGCCTTGGCCATCTGCACGGCCATGTCGGCCTTCTGCACGATCATCCCGGAAATGATCACCAGCTCCGCCCAGTTCCACTCGGCCTCGGTGACCTCTCTGACGTTGCGATCAGCGAGCTTGAACTCCCAGTGCTGGGGCAACAGGGCCGCCACGGTGACCATGCCGAGGGGCGGCAGCAACACCTTGCGATTGACGAGCTCGAGGATCTTTTCGTAGCTCCAGAATGTCTTCGGGAATTCCGGGTAGATGAGCAGGGTGCGCATGCCGTTCCGGGGAGTGATGACCACGGGGACCCACCCTTCCCCAGGTGCGGTCGTATCCCGTGCTGATTGACGGTCAGCTTAGGCGCTCCCCCCGGAATCAGAGCCTCTTCTGCTCTAATGACGGGGTTGTGTGTCTTTGGCGACCATGGGCGTCGTGCTCTATCTCGGTCTTGTTGGAGCTGGGCTGGTCACGGCCTTCCTGCTCTCCACCGTGCTCAGAGGCATCAAGCTGATCTGATCCCAGCCAGCGGTTCCAGGGCCAGCACCAGGCCGATCAGGAAGGTCATCACCAGCCTGGCCCGCTCATGGCCAGCAGGATCAAGTCCCTCAACCGCGTCCCCTGAGATTGGCCACCATGGCTTTGCTGCCCACCAGCACCGCTTCAAGGTCGTAGTGGTCAGAGCCGGTGATGCGCGCTGGCACCAGGGCGCCAGGGCTGGCACAGAGGCCGCCTTCGCCCACCTGGACCCGCACTTCCCCATCCACCTCGGGAGCGAAGCGGGCGCAGCGTCCCAGCATCTCGCCACTGGCTGGGTTTTCCTGTTCGATCAGCACATCAACGATGCGGCCGACCCAGCTGGCGTTGCGGGCCGCGGCGATCGGTTGCTGAAGTTCCATCAAGCGGTTGCGCCGCTCGATCGCCACCGAGGCCGGAACCTGATCGGGCAGATCAGCGGCGGCGGTTCCTTCTTCCGAGGAGAAGGTGAAGACGCCGACATGGTCGAACTTCTGTTCTTCAACGAAGGCCAGCAGGTGCTCGAACTGTTCCTCGGTTTCGCCCGGGAAGCCGACGATGAAGGTGGTGCGCAGCACCGCCTCGGGCAGCTGGGCGCGGATGCGATCGAGCAGCGCCCCGTTGACGTTGGCCTGCCAGGGGCGGTTCATCGCCTTGAGCACCGAGGGATGGCTGTGCTGCAAGGGCAGATCGAGGTAGGGCAGCACATTGGGCACCTCCCGGTAGGCGTTGAGCACATCGGGCGTGAGGCCGGTGGGATAGGCGTAATGCACCCGGATCCAGGGGATCTCCACCTCGCCGAGAGCGCGCAGCAGGTCGGCCAGGCGGGGCTTGCCGTAAATGTCGAGGCCGTAATTGGTGGTGATCTGGCTGATCAGGATCAGCTCCTTGACGCCCTGGGCCGCCAGCTGGTGGGCCTCCGCCACGATCGACTCGATCGGCCGTGAGCGCTGGTCGCCGCGCAGCTTCGGAATGATGCAGAAGGCGCAGCGGTAGTCGCAGCCCTCGGCCACCTTCAGGTAGGCGACGGCCTCGGTGGTGGTGCGGTAGCGGGGCAGGTGTTCGTCGGCCACGAAGGTGGGCTCGGCACTCACCCGGTTGACCCTCTCGCCGGCCTCGACCCGCTCCAGCACCTCCACGATGTGCTGGTAGTCACCGGTGCCCACGATCGCTTTGGCCTCGGGCAATGATTCGAGCAATTCCTCCTGGAAATGCTGGGCGAGGCAGCCGGCGATGATCAGTTCCTTGCCCTTTTCGGCCAGCTCGACCAAGGTGCGCACCGACTCTTCCCGGGCCTCCTGGATGAAACTGCAGGTGTTCACCACCACCAGGGCCGCCTCGTTCTCGTCGGCACTGATGCCGTAGCCCGCCGAGGCCAGCAAGCCGAGCATGTGCTCGGTGTCGACGCGATTTTTCTCGCAGCCCAGGTGCGCAAAGGCCACAGTGGGCTTGCTTGCGGTTTTGCTCATCGAACGATCGAGCCCAGGGCCGGAATGGACACCCTATGAGATCTACGCCCCAAGCCCCTGATCCCGCCGCCTGCCGCTGGCAGGGCCTGTTCCCCCTGCGTTGCCCTTTGATCGGGGTGGTGCATCTGCAGCCGTTGCCGGGGTCGCCTGGCTGGTGCGGTGATTTCGGGGCGGTGCTGGCGGCGGCTCTCGCCGATGCCCGGGCCTACGCCGAGGGCGGTGCCGACGGCTTGATCGTCGAGAACTTCGGAGATGTGCCCTTCTGGCGCGGAACGGTGCCACCGGAAACCGTGGCCGCCATGACCCGGATCGCCACCAGCGTGGCGGCGGCCACGCCCCTGCCCCTGGGCATCAACGTGCTGCGCAATGACCCCCTGGCGGCGCTGGCGATCGCCCAGGTGAGTGGGGCCCGTTTCCTGCGGGTGAATGTGCTCAGCGGAGCCTGCGTGACCGACCAGGGCGTGATCGAGGGGCAGGCCGCCGAGCTGTTGCGCCGCAGGCGCCTGCTGGCCGCCGAATCGGTTCTGATTCTCGCCGATGTGCTCGTCAAGCACGGGTCTCCGCTGGCACCGCTGGGCATGGCCGAAGCCGTGGCCGATGTGCTCCAGCGTGGTGGGGCTGATGGGGTGATCGTTTCTGGTGTGGGCACTGGCCAGCCCACCGCCCGCCGTGATCTGGAGCGGGCGACGGCGGCGGCCAGGGGCGCCCCCGTGCTGATCGGCAGCGGCGCGTCCGAAGATCGGATCGCCGCGCTGGTTCCCCACTGCGATGGGGTGATCGCCGGCACGGAGATGAAAGAGGCTGGGCTGATCGAGCGACCTGTGGATCCGGCCCGGGTGGCGGCGCTCCAGAGCGCTCTCGACCAGGCGATCCGCAACCAATCCAGTGGTCAACGGGTGCTGCCACAATTCCAACATTCGGTTCCTTTTCTTTGACCAACACCCGACTCACCAGCCGGCTGGGCAGCCGCCGCCGTAACGAACCGGGCCGGCGCTGGATCCGCGTCCTGATGGCGGTTCTGGCCACGATCGGTGCGATCGACACCGGCGCGATCACCCTCAAGCGCTGGGGCCTGATCGGTCCGCTCAACTGCCCGGGTGGTGCCGAGGGCTGCGACAAGGTGCTCAACAGCGTCTGGGGAAGTGTGCTGGGCCAGCCGCTCTCCCTGTTCGGCTTTCTGGCCTACACCGCCGTGTTGGTGATGGCCTTGCTGCCGCTGGTCTGGAAGGGTGAGCAACGGGCCAATCTCTCGGCGCTGAGCTGGTGGGGCCTGTTTCTGGCCAGCGGTGGCATGGCGGTCTTCAGCCTGCTGCTGATGGGACTGCTGGTCTTCAAGATCCAGGCCTTCTGCTTTTTCTGCGTGCTCTCGGCGGTTCTGAGTGTGGCGCTGTTCGTTCTCAGCCTGATCGGCGGGGACTGGCCCGACCGTGGCCAGCTCATCTTCCGCGCCGTGATTCTGGCCCTGGTGGTGGGTCTGGTTGGGCTGGGCTGGGCCGCCTCCGTCGATCGGCCGGCGGCCCTGTCAACCCGTGGCACCCCGCCCGTGGTGATGAGTGCCAGCACCCCGGCGACCGTGGCTTTGGCTGAGCATCTCAAGGCCACCGGCGCTGTGATGTATTCGGCCTACTGGTGCCCCCATTGCCACGAGCAGAAAGAGATGTTCGGCAAGGAGGCCTACAAGGATCTCACCATCGTTGAGTGCGCTGCCGACGGGGTGAACAGCCAGAAAGCGCTGTGCGATCAGAAGAACATTCAGGGCTTCCCCAGCTGGGAGATCAACGGCCGCCTGGATTCAGGCGTCAAGCCCCTGGCTCGGCTGGCTGAGCTGAGCGGCTTCAAGCCCGCCGATCCCTCCTAGGGCTGCTGATCTGGCCGAGGGCGGCGGTCTGAATCGCAGCGTCTTTTTGCTGAACCGTGTGGCGCTGCCAGAACGGCTGGGTGCTGGCGGCATCGGTGCGGAAGTGCCCGCCACGGCTTTCCTGCCGGAACTCGGCGGCTTCAACCAGCAGGATCGCCAGCGTCAGCATCTGCCGCAGGTCCTGGAGCGGCTCCAGGCGGCGGCGCTGGGCTGGGCTGAGGGCCAGACGCTGGCCGGGTTCGAGCTGTTCCAGCTCGCGCAGCAGAGGCTCATGCTCCAGTTCGAGCTTCTCGAGCCGCAGGTCCGCGAGGGCCTGGCGCAGCTCGCTGCCACAACGTTCGACCCCGGCCACCCGCCAGCAGCGCCGCCGCAGCGCCGCGATCTGGCCGGCGATGGCGGCGTTGTCCCGATCCACGGGGCCATGGGCCTGGGCCTCGGTGCAGGGTTCAGATTGCGGCCCGCCCACGGCTGACTCGGCAGTGGTTGGCCCGTCAGGGTCTGCCAGGGTCAACCCGCCCAGCTGGCGCGCAAACACCAGGCATTCCATCAGCGAATTGCTGGCCAGGCGATTGGCACCATGCACTCCGGTGCAGGCCACCTCTCCGACGGCATAGAGCCCCGGCAGGCTGGTGGCCGCGCTGAGATCGGTGCTGACGCCGCCCATCCAGTAATGCGCCGCCGGTGCAATCGGGATCGGCGTGGTGGTCGGCTCCAGGCCAAGCTCCCGGCAGCGCCCCAGGATGGTGGGGAACTGCCGTTCCAGTCGCGCGTCGCCGATCGGCCGCAGATCGAGCCAGAGCTGGTCCACCTTTTGCTCCTGCATGGTTCGCACCAGGGCGCGGCTGACCTGATCGCGAGGGGCCAGATCCCCCCCCGCCAGCTGGGCCACGGGGCTCTGGCCGCTGTGGTCCACCAGCCGGGCGCCCTCGCCCCTCACCGCTTCAGAGATCAGGAAGTGGGGAGCGCCCGCCAGCATCAAGGCGGTCGGGTGGAACTGAACGAATTCGAGATCGCGCACCTGGGCGCCGGCTTGCCAGGCCATCGCCACCCCGTCGCCGGTGGCCTGGGCCGGGTTGGTGGTTTTCTCGAACAGGTGGCCGCCGCCGCCGCTGGCGAGCACCACGGCCCGGGCCCGCAGCCAGCGCACCTGCAGGCCATCGAGAACCTGCAGACCCTGGCAGCGGCCCCGTTCGACCCAGAGTTTCAGGGCCAGCAGGCCCTGGCGCTGCTCCAGCAGCGGGCGCCGCTTGGCCTCCCGCTCGAGGGCGTCCACCAGGGCTCCGCCGGTGCGGTCCTGGGCATGCAGCACCCGGCGGTGGCTGTGGGCGGCCTCCAAGGTGGTGCTCAGACCTCCATTGCTGCGATCGAACGCCATGCCGAGCTGCAGCAAGCGCTCCACACAGGCCGGCGCCTGACGAACGAGCAGCTCAACGGCCTGGGGATCGCAGAGACCGGCACCGGCCTTGAGCGTGTCTTGGCGGTGGCTCGTGAAGCTGTCTTCCGGCCTGGTCACCGCCGCGATGCCCCCCTGGGCCCAGCGGCTGGCCGAGAGCGGTGCTCTGTCCTTGCTGATCAACAACACCCGCAAGCCAACGGGAAGTTCCAGGCAGGTCATCAGCCCGGCGGCGCCGCCACCGACCACCACCACATCCCAATGGCTGGCCAGGAGCGGTTGAGATCGAGCGTCCGCAGCCATGCCGCCTCAAGGCGGGAGCTGGAGCTTAGGGCTCAGCGGTAGACGCCGTTGTTGATGCGATCAAAGCCTTCGTTGAGGGCGATTGAAGACGGCGTGATGATGAAATTATCGCGATACTTTTCGAACAGTTCCTTCTGACGCTCGGTCAGATCGAGGCTGAGCACGTCATCGATCGATTCGTAGGGCCCACTGATCACGATCTTGCCGGCCAGGGTTGGATACATGCCAGGAAATTGCTGGAAGCTTCGAACTGAGGAATTGTTGAGATCCACCTTCCCCTGGGCGGAGGCAATCTTGTCGTCCACCAGATTTCGGCGCTCTGCGGCCTGAGCGGCGGAGGGAAGGAACAGGGAAAGGAGCAGGCCGGCCAGAAGCACGCCGCTCATCAGCCAGGCAACCAGCCGTTTCATCAAAATTCTCCTTGCGTGGGCCCCCAGGCGGGACCAAAGCAACGCTACAGCCAGGCTGCCGCTGTTCCCTCTCAGCCCGCTCTAGTTTTCGCAGTTCTTCAAGCCAGGCTTTCAGATCAGCCCACTGAACTGGGGGGCGAGCAAGGCCGCCATCAGGAACAGGCCATCGACGGCCAGGGTCATGACCAGGGCTGCGGCGGCGACCCGGCCGGCGCAGTCTTCCGCCGCCAGCCGGCGGCCCAGGGCCATGAGCCCGGCGGCGAAGCCCGCCACCACGAGCAAGGCGAAGGGATGCAGCACCTGTCGGGCGGCTTCAGCCAGCAACAGGGGCGCATCGGCGAGCGAGGCGTTGAGGACCAGGGGCCAGAACGGCATCACCCCGGTGAGGGCCATGGCCGCATCGGTGCAGGCCGTGCCCAGCAGGGAAGCCAGATAAAAGCAGGAGGCCAGGTGCCAGCGCCCCCTCAGGCCGGCTATGGCCAGGGGAAGGGCGAAGGCTTCGATCGGCAGATGCAGGAGCGGATGCAGGCGGAACCAGCCCCAGAACAGACACCCCCCCAGCCAGCTGCCCGAAAAGCCCACCAGGAGAAGGCCGATCTGGCGCCAGGACCCGCGACCATGCTGCTCAAGCCGAAGGGCCACGCCCAGCAGGCAGGCGGTGAAAACCGCCGCACTAAAGGGCTGCAGCCGCACCCAGGGGGCCTGCAGGAACACCGGCACCACGATCAGTGCAGCGGCGACAGCAACGAGACGCCATGAATCCGTGCGCTCCTGGTCGAGCGGCAAGGTCAGCCGAATCGTCAGGCTGTCCTCGGTCTTGGGGAAGGTGACTGGAACCCCGCTCACCAACATGTATGAAGAAAGGTAAGCAACCTTAAGGGACCGCTCCCTGCGAACGGGGAAGGGCTGCGCCAGTTGGCTGCTCCAGATGGCATGGGTCGGGGCCATAGGGTCAGATCGCTTTGGATTCTCAATCCCGATGCCTGCCGCCATCTCCCCGCCAGCGCTGGGGCTTCTTGAAGCGTGCTGGCATGCCCTGGTGCTGGGAGTGGTTCAGGGGCTCACGGAGTTTCTGCCGATCAGCAGCACGGCCCATCTCAAGGTGGTGCCGGTGCTGCTGGGCTGGGGTGATCCCGGTGTGGCCGTCACGGCGGTCATCCAGTTGGGCAGCATCGGCGCGGTGATCATTTACTTCCGCCGTGATCTGGCCGCCGTGATCCATGGCATCAGCCGGGCCTGGCAGCAGGGCGATTGGACCGATCCCTCAGCTCGGCTTGGCCAGGCGATGCTGATCGGCACCCTGCCGATCCTGGTGGCCGGGCTGGCGATCAAGGGCTTCTGGCCGGGCTACGAAACCTCTGCCCTGCGCGGGATCACCTCGATCGCCATCGTTTCGATCGTGATGGCCCTGCTGCTGGCCCTGGCCGAAAGCGTTGGGCGCCGGCGTCGGGACCTGCCCCAGGTGAGGCCCATCGATGGGGCCCTGGTGGGCATGGCCCAGGCTCTGGCGGTGATCCCCGGCGTCTCCCGTTCGGGCAGCACGCTGACGGCGTCTTTATTCGATGGCTGGCGGCGTGCCGACGCCGCCCGTTTCTCCTTCCTGCTGGGTATCCCGGCCATCAGCCTGGCCGGGCTGGTGGAGCTGAGGACGGCTTTTGCCGCTGATGCGGTTCTCGGCCCGGTTCCGATGCTGGTGGGGATCGCGGCGGCGGCGGTGGTGTCCTGGCTGGCGATCGCCTGGTTGCTGCGCTTCCTCCAGACCCACAGCACCTGGTTGTTCGTCGGCTACAGGCTGGCTTTCGGCGTTGTCCTGCTGATCTGGGTGGCCAAGAGCGGCACTCCGCCAAACTGAAGGCCCCCTGAGCCATCGATCCCGTGTGGAATGAGCCTTCCGCCGGTATCCAGCTGGCCTCCGCCGAAGCGGGCCGTTGGCCCCAACCAGCCGTGGTGGCCACTGTTGAGCCGGGATCGATCGGCGAAGAGCTCGGTTTTCAACCCGGCGACCGGCTGCTGAGCATCAACGGCGTGCGGCCGAGGGATCTGATCGATCTGCAGGTTCTCGTCGGCGAGGAAGAGCTGGTGCTCGAGGTGGAGGATCCCAGCGGCAGCAGCCATCGGCTGGAGATCGAAAAGGAGTCCGATGACGGCCTCGGCCTGGGCTTCACCGAAGCGCTTTTTGATGGCTTGCGCCAATGCAACAACCATTGCGCCTTCTGCTTCATCGACCAGCAACCGCCGGGCAAGCGCCGCAGTTTGTACGTCAAGGACGACGACTACCGGCTCAGCTTTCTCTACGGCTCCTATCTCACGCTCACCAATCTCAATGCTGCCGACTGGCAGCGCATCGAAGAACAGCGGCTCTCCCCGTTGTTTGTCTCCGTCCACGCCACCGACCCAGCGCTGCGCAGCCGCCTGCTGGTCAATCCCCGGGCCGGCCTGCTGCTCGACCAATTGCGCTGGTTTGCCGAACGGCGCCTGCAGATCCATGCCCAGGTGGTGGTCTGCCCGGGCCTGAACGACGGTGAAGCGTTACTGCGCAGCCTCAGGGATCTGGCCGGCTTTGCCGCCGAGCCCTGGCCGGCGGTGCTCTCAGCGGCGGTGGTGCCGGTGGGTCTGACCCGTTTCCGCCCTGACCAGGATTCGCTGGTGCCGGTCGACCGGGCCTGCGCCCGTGCCGTCATTGAGCTGGTGGAGCCCTTCCAGCAGGAGTGCCTGGGGCGGCTGGGCAGCCGTTTCGCCTGGCTCTCCGATGAGTGGTATTTGATTGCGGGCCTGCCCCTGCCGCCCCGCTCCGCCTACGAAGACCTGCCCCAGCAGGAGAACGGTGTCGGCACCATCCGCGCCTTCCTCGATGCCCTCGATCAGGCCACCCGCCGCCTCCCCGAGCGCCTGGCCGCTCCGCGGCGGGTCAGCTGGGTGGTGGGGCAACTGGTGGCTGGTGCCCTCAGCCCGGTGGTGGAGCGGCTCAATGCCGTGGATGGCCTGGAGCTGATCCTGCATGGCTTACCCAGCCCGTATTGGGGCCAGGACCAGGTGGTGACCGGCCTGCTCACCGGCTCGGATCTGTTGCTGGGGCTGGCGGACAAGGACCTGGGCGATCAGCTGCTTCTCCCCTCGGTGCTGCTGCGGCAAGGGGAGCCCGTCTTCCTGGATGACATGAGCCTCGAGCAGTTCGCTGCCCAGTGCCCGGTGCCGATTGAGCTGGTGGCTGGGGCAGATGATTTCGTGGCCGCTTGTGTGGGCAGCGAAGGGCTTGTTCCTTAAGCTCTGTCGGAACAACCGATTTGTTTGGCGTGCGGCCATCGATCCTTGCAATCACGGCACTGGCAGGGATGGCCTTGGTCCCCGCTGTTGCACGGCCGGGTTGGAGCCAGGAGGCCGAGGCCCCAGCCCAGGATCCGCCTGCGCAGGAGGCTGGTGTCCCTCAATCCACGGGTATCCCCCTGGCTCCGCAGGTGGTTGGCGAGCGCCCCCTCTCGGATCCCTCCGTGCTGGCACCGGCGGCGACGGAACTCAGTCCCGCCCTGCAACCCCTGGCCGCTCCCCCCGCGCTGGCTTTGCCGGTCACGCCCAATCAGGTGAGGATTCAGGAACTGAGACCCCTGGGGCTGAACGATGTCGAAACCCTGGCCGAGGTCAACAACCCCAACCTCAAAGCGGTCGCCTCCCAGGTGGATCAGGCGAAATCAAACCTCAGGGCCCAGATCTCGCTCTGGTACCCCAACATCAACCTCAGCACCAGCAACAGCTTTCCGGCCCTCAACAACAGCTATCGCTTTCAAAGTGATCTCGTTCGCAGTGGCACCGAGGGCATTCCTGGCATTGTTCCCGCCGACCCCGGCAACACGGGCGTCAGCCGGGGTTTGCGCTTCGGCGCCCAGATGAACGTCGGCATCAACTGGGATCTGATCAATCCCCAGCGGGTGCCCCAGATCGCCAGGGCCCGCGATCAATTCGAACAGGCCCAGAATCAGTATCTGATTGCCCTGCGTGATCTCAGGCTGCAGGTGGCCCAGTCCTACTTCGATCTGCAGCTCTCCGATGAGAACGTGCGCATCGGCCAGGAATCGGTCCGAGCGTCTCTGGTCAGCCTGCGCGATGCCAGGGCCCGCTTCCAAGCGGGTGTCTCCACCAAGCTTGAGGTGCTGCAGGCCGAAACCCAGCTCGCCCGCGACCAGCAGTTGCTGACAACGGCCCTGGCTGACCAGTCCGTCGCCCGCCGCACCCTGGCCTCGTTCCTGGATTTGCCCATGGACGTCACGCCGACAGCCAAGGAGCCGGCTCGGGTGCTGGCCTCCTGGTTGCCTTCGCTGCAGGAAAGCATCGTGGCGGCCTACGCCTTCCGCGAAGAGCTCGACCAGATCATTCTGGATATCTCGATCTCCAACAGCGGCGCCAATGTTTCGCTCGGAGCCACTCAGCCCTTCTTGAGCATCGTCAACAACTTCGGCTGGAGTCGGTTCAATGGGCAGCAAAACGTGCCTTCGGGCCAGTCTGTTGACTCCAGCGTTTACAGCTACAGCTTCGATAATGCGATCGGCCTGAATTTCAGTTGGTCGCTGTTTGATGGCGGCCGCGCGGCTGCCGAATTTCGCCAGCAGAAACAGGCGGCCGATGAAAGCCGTTTTCGTTTCGCCAGTCGGCGGGATTCGATCCGCCAGGAGGTGGAAACCAGCTTTTATGAGTTGCTCAAAAACAACCGTGACATTGCCACCACATCGCGGGAAGTGATTTCCTCCCGCGAGGCGCTGCGGCTGGCCCGCCTGCGCTTCCAGGCCGGTGTCACCACCCAGCGGGAGGTGGTGGACAGCCAGCGTGACCTCACCAACGCCGAAGTGCGCTACGCCCGCTCGGTCACCGACTACAACAGGCGGCTGGCTGAATTGCGGCGCCGCACCGGCCTCGACCAGCTCGCCCTCTGCAAGCCACCGGTCCTGCCGTCGGTCAAGCCCCAGGCTGACCCCACCACCCAGATCCCGATCGAACCCCTGCCCTTGCAATCGGCCTGTCAGGCGGATTCGATCCTGTGATCCGTTGTCCGCTTTGGCCCTTGATAGGGTCACTGCGGCGTTCGCCTCCGCCCCGATGAATCCCGCGGATGCTTCCGGCCCCGGGCTCTCGATCCCCAGCACCTTGAGGCTCGGACTGTTTCAGGCTTGCCTCGGCTTTCTGGCCGTGGTGTTTGCCGGCTTGCTGAATCGCGTCATGCTCAGCGAGCTGGGCTTTCCCGGCCTGCTGGTGGGTGGAGCCCTGGCCTTTGAGCAGTTTGTGGCCCCCTCCAGGGTCCTGTTCGGTCAGATCTCCGATCGCCATGCCGTTGCGGGTCGTCACCGCACCCCCTACATCTGGTTGGGAGCAGCCTGTTTCTGCGGACTGGCCATGCTGGTGGTGCCGCTCACCTTCCGCCTGGCCGGGGCTTTCGACGCCCAGGATTCCCAGGCGGTCGTGATCGGCATTGTCCTGCTCTGCGGCCTGTTCGCCTGTTATGGCCTGGCGGTGTCGATGGCCAGCACGGCCTACCTGGCCCTGGTGATTGATCGCACCACCGAGCAGCAACGCTCCAGGGCCGTTGGCATCATCTGGTGCATGCTCACCGTGGGGATTGTGGCTGGGGCCATTGCGATTGCCCTCAGCCTGCGCGACCTCGACGGCGTCAGCGATCCGGCCGTGCTTGAGGCCGTGCTCTCCCCCTTCCTGGTCCGCTCGGCCCTGGTGGTGTTCGCGATCACCCTGCTGGCCACCTGGGGCCTGGAGCCCCCCAGCGCTGCCAGTGGCCTGAGCAGCAGCGCCGAGCGGGAAGACGCCGTCACCCTGGGCCGGGCCTGGGGCCTGATCACATCCAGCCGTCAGGTGGCTGTCTTCTTTCTGTTCGTCACCCTGTTCACCCTGGCGCTGTTCCTCCAAGATCCGGTGCTGGAAAGCTATGGAGCGGAGGTGTTCGGCATGCCGATTGCCGCCACGGCCGGTCTCAATGCGCTCTGGGGTTCCGGCACCCTCATTGGCCTGCTGCTGGCGGGCTGGTGGATCGTTCCGCGCCTGGGCCCCCTGGCCACGGCCCGGCTGGGCTGCCAGCTGATCGCCGGCTCGATGCTGCTGCTGTTGCTGGCCGGGCTCACCGCCCAGGTGACCGTGCTCAAGACGGTGATGCTGGTCTTCGGCCTGGCCTCCGGGATCGGAACCAACAGCACGCTTTGTCTGATGCTCGATCTCACCTTGCCGGAGGCGGCGGGAACCTTCATCGGTGTCTGGGGATTGGCCCAGGCCTTCTCGCGGGCCATGGCCAAATTGCTGGGGGGCGGCCTGCTGGATCTGGGCCGCTCGCTCAGTCCGTCCCAGGGGGCCTTCCTGCCCTTCGCCCTGGTGCTCAGCCTGGAGGCCGTGGTGGCCCTCGGGGCGTTGCTGGTGCTCTCCAGGCTGAACCTGCGTCGCTTCAAGCAGGACACCGGCCGCAGCCTGTCGCAAGTCCTCTCGCTCGAGCTCGGATGACCGCGTCCACTGCTGCTTCTTTGCTCCCGGAGGCGTTGCCCATCCATTCCCTGATCGATCAGGTGGCTGACCGTCAACGCCTTGACTTCGGGCATGCCACCCCCGAAGCCAAAGCCGATGGCAGCTTGATCACGGCCTGTGACCGCTGGAGTGACGACGCCCTCGTGCGCGGCCTGGGCCAGCTCTATCCCGGCGAAGGGGTGCTCAGTGAGGAAGGCGACAAGCGCCTTCCCAGCTCCGCGGCTTACTGGGTTGTCGATCCCCTCGATGGCACCACCAACTTCGCGGCGGGGATCCCTTACTGGGCGATTTCCCTGGCGCGTTTTGAGGGGGGCGTGCCGGTGCTGGCGATCCTTGATGTGCCGCCCCTCCGCCAACGGATCGTGGCGATGCGGGGCCAGGGGGCTTGGCGCAACGGCAAACGGCTGTTGCCGCCCTCCACTGATGGCCGCTCGATCGGTTGCGCCTCGCTCTGCAGCCGTTCCATCGGCGTGCTCCAGAAGCTGCCGGATCGTCGCTTTCCCGGCAAGATTCGCCTGCTGGGTGTGGCCAGCCTCAATCTGGTCAGCGTGGCCATGGGGCAGACGGTGGCAGCCCTGGAGGCCACCCCGAAGATCTGGGATCTGGCGGCCGCCTGGCTGGTGCTCTCCGAGCTGGGCTGCCCTTTGCGTTGGTTGCAGAACAGTCCGGATGCCCTTGAGCCTGGCGCCAACCTCGCGGATAGTGATTTTCCCGTGCTGGCTGCCAAGGATCCGGCCACCCTGGACGTGTTCATGCCCTGGGGCGAGGCACTGCTGAGCCGCTGACCCGGTTGCTTGGGCGCGGTTCAGTCCAGTTGGGTTGTCTCCTGTGCTACATTTTTGGACTGCGCAGGAGCCGCGAGGCGAGTGCTGCAGAACCGAACAGAGAAGAAGGCGCAAGCCAACGATGCTGTAGGTTTCAAAAGCGGTTGAGAGACCGCCGAGTCGTGAGCCTGAGAGGGCGGAGCGACGCACCTGGACAAAAGAAAAGTTTAGGAACCGACGCTTTTGCTGCG
>Ga0222687_1000012_pt1 | contig 97013 bp, 92 predicted proteins | sample AntAcemetage1163_FD_179837 | JGI IMG/M metagenome (GOLD analysis project Ga0222687, IMG submission 179837) | Saline water microbial communities from Ace Lake, Antarctica - #1163 | ecosystem: Environmental > Aquatic > Non-marine Saline and Alkaline > Saline | place: Antarctica: Ace Lake...
GATGGATGAGATTCGAAACGCGGACGGGGAGATCACCAAACAGGGTGTCGATTACTACCTGAAACCGATGAACTGCCCTTTCCACATTCTTATTTTCCGCTCCCGCCAGCGCTCCTACCGAGAACTACCATTACGGATGTTCGAGTTTGGAGCTGTGTATCGCTACGAAAAGAGCGGGGTGGTCCATGGCCTCACCCGTGTTCGCGGGCTCACGATGGATGATGCCCATATTTTTGTGACCGAGAAGGATCTCGAGAAGGAATTGGGGGACGTCCTCGACTTCGTCCTGGGGCTCCTCAGCGATTTTGGCCTGACAGATTTCTATCTCGAGTTGTCTACCCGGGATGACGAGAGCGAAAAGTTTGTTGGGGATACCGCACTGTGGGAGAGAGCAACGGAGGTTCTTTCCCGAGTAGCAGAGTCCTCCGGTCTCACCCTGGTTCCCGACCCCGGTGGCGCCGCGTTCTATGGGCCAAAAATTTCGGTCCAAGCCAGGGATGCCATTGGCCGGAGCTGGCAGATGTCGACGATTCAACTCGACTTCAACCTTCCGGAACGTTTTGAGCTTGAATACCAGGCTGATGATGGCACGCGTCAGGCCCCCATCATGATTCACCGAGCTTTATTTGGCTCAATAGAGCGGTTCTTTGGCGTCTTGACTGAGCATTACGCGGGAGCGTTTCCTGCCTGGCTCTCACCCGTTCAAGTGATGGGGATTCCGGTGGCGGATGAGTTCGCTGACTACCTCGGCGAATTTGTGTCGACGTTGAAGCAACATGGCATTCGTGCCGAGTTGGATGATTCCGATGAACGCATGCAGAAGAAGATTCGCACGCACACCAAAGGAAAAATTCCGTTCCTGCTGATTGCGGGAGAAGATGACCGCCAGGCAGGCGCGGTCAGTTTTCGCTTCCGTGATGGCACCCAGAAGAATGCGGTTCCCTTAGACGAGGCGCTGGCTTTTCTTCGTGAGGAAACGAAGACCCCCCATGCCTGAGGACGGCCCCGCAACCCAGCCCATTGACCCTTCGGGGTTACCAGGCGTTCCCGACTCGTTTCAAAGGTTATGGACACCCCACCGGATGGCCTACATCACCGGAGAAGATCGTGGGCCGGATGACGGTTGTGTTTTTTGTGTGGCCCCAGGGATTCCCGAGGAAGACTCGCTTGTGGTCGCCACAGGTGAACTCGTCTATGCCGTTCTAAACCTTTACCCCTACAACGCTGGGCACCTCCTCCTTTCCCCCTACCGCCATGTTGCGAATTATGACGACCTCACACTCGAAGAAATGGCGGAGCTTTCGGCGATGATGCAGACCGCCATTCGCACACTTCGTTCCGTAGCGGCGGCGCAAGGTTTTAACCTCGGGGTGAACCAAGGACGCATTGCAGGAGCTGGTATCGAGGAACATCTTCACCAACACATCGTGCCCCGCTGGGGTCAGGATTCAAACTTTTTCCCGATCATCGCCCGCACGAAAGCGATTCCTCAAATTTTGGGGGAAATGCGGGACCAGCTTCGCTCAGAGTGGCCTTCAGCTTCCACAGGTTAGACTTTTGCCTCTTCACAACTTTTCCTACTTTTGTGTGTCACTCGAAAGGACAACACCGGCATGAGCGAGAAAAACATGGCATCGCAGGCTGGCACGGCTCGGGTAAAACGGGGCCTTGCAGAGATGCTGAAGGGCGGGGTCATCATGGACGTCGTCACCCCCGAGCAGGCGCGTATTGCCGAAGATTCCGGCGCGGTCGCGGTGATGGCTCTTGAGCGTGTACCCGCAGACATTCGTGCGGAAGGTGGGGTCGCGAGAATGAGCGACCTCGACCTCATTCAGGGCATCATCGATACGGTCTCCATCCCGGTGATGGCAAAAGCACGAATCGGTCACTTTGTGGAGGCTCAGGTCCTCCAGTCTTTGAAAGTGGACTACATCGATGAGTCAGAGGTGCTCAGCCCTGCGGACTACGTGAATCACATCGACAAATGGGGCTTCACTGTTCCCTTCGTTTGTGGTGCCACGAATCTTGGCGAAGCTTTGCGTCGTGTCAATGAAGGTGCCGCGATGGTGCGCTCTAAAGGCGAAGCAGGCACAGGCGATGTTTCCGAAGCCACAAAGCATTTACGGACAATCTTTGGTGAAATTCGCCAGTTACAAGCCATGAGCCCTGATGAGCTCTACGTGGCGGCGAAAAATCACCAAGCACCGTATGACTTGGTGGTGGAAGTAGCCCAAACTGGAAAACTCCCGGTCGTCATGTTTACCGCCGGTGGTATTGCTACCCCTGCGGACGCAGCCATGATGATGCAACTTGGTGCCGATGGGGTATTCGTAGGCTCCGGAATTTTCAAATCGGGTAACCCCGCCGAGAGGGCTGCGGCCATCGTGAAAGCAACAGCGCAGTTCACTGACCCAGCGGTCATCGCCGAAGCTTCGCGCGGCCTGGGCGAAGCAATGGTGGGAATTAACGTTTCCGACTTGCCTGCTCCCCATCGTCTTGCTGAGCGTGGCTGGTAGTAGCGCGCCAAGGGTTGGTGTCCTTGCTCTGCAAGGGGATGTAGCAGAGCACGAAAAAATGCTCTGGTCGCTGGGGGCTGAAACTGTGCAAGTTCGGCTCCCCGCCGACCTGCTCGGAATCGACGGTCTGGTGCTGCCCGGTGGCGAGTCCAGCGTGATGGACAAGCTGTTGCGCCTCTTTGACCTGGACGGGCCGCTGAAACAGGCGCTACGCGACGGTTTGCCCGTGTTGGGCACCTGCGCCGGACTAATTTTGTTGGCTGATGATATTGAGGGTGCCATCACCGGGCAGCGCACGCTTGGTGGACTCGATGTTACGGTGCGGCGAAATGCTTTCGGGTCCCAAGTCGATTCACATGAAGCCTTTGTGAACGTCACAGGAATTGAGGGCCCCCCGCTGGAGGTGGCCTTTATCCGCGCGCCCGCGGTGACGCGAGTGGGCGCTGGTGTTGAGGTAATTGCGACCCTCCCGGACGGTGCAATTGTGGGTGTCGCCTCGGCAACCATGGTGGGGGTTTCCTTCCACCCCGAAGTTTCCGGTGATGATCGTCTGCACCGGATGTTTCTTGACACCATGGTGGCACCTGCGCGGGAGCGCCGACACGCCCGTTAAGATAGGGGGGCGATCAAGGGAGCACGATGTCAGGTCACTCTAAATGGGCTACAACGAAACACAAGAAGGCCATCGTTGATGCGCGACGAGCGAAATCCTTCGCGAAGCTAATCAAAAATATTGAAGTTGCCGCCAAAGTTGGGGGACCCGACATTGCGGGTAACCCAACACTCGCGGATGCAATCCAAAAAGCCAAAAAAACGTCGGTTCCCAACGACAACATCGATCGGGCTGTCAAGCGCGGTGCCGGGCTTTCCGGGGAAACAATCGACTACCAGACCATCATGTACGAGGGTTATGGTCCCGGTGGAGTCGCGCTGCTCATCGAGTGCCTCACCGATAACCGCAACAGAGCCGCAGCAGAAGTGCGCACCATCATGTCGCGCAACGGTGGGCAAATGGCGGACCCGGGCAGTGTTGCCTACAATTTTTCGAGAAAAGGCGTCGTGTCCATCTCCAAAACGGAGGGTGTGACAGAGGACGACATTCTCTTGGCTGTTTTAGAAGCCGGAGCGGAAGAAGTCATTGATCGGGGGGGCGGGTTTGAGATCATTACCGATCCTTCCCAGTTGGTAGTGGCCAGAAAAGCGGTCCAAGAGGCTGGACTCGACTACGACGCCGCTGAAGCAGAATTTTTGGCGACAGTTAGCGTGGAACCAGATCTTGAGGGTGCGCGCAAGGTGATGTCCCTGGTGGACGCTCTGGAAGATTGCGACGACGTGCAGAGCGTTTTCACCAACATGAATCTGAGTCCAGAGGTTTCTCTTGCCTTTGAGGAAGCGGACTAGGTCGCTTTGTGACCACCATCCTGGGGATTGATCCTGGCCTGACACGGCTGGGCGTGGGTGTGATAACGCAAGGGGCCGGGCGAAATGTGTCTTTCGTTCATGTTGATGTTTTTCGCACACACCCAACCGATGCCCCTGAGGAACGCTTGGGCGCATTGTCACGATCGCTAGAAGCACTCATGGATTTTCATCAACCCGATGTGATCGCCCTCGAGCGGGTGTTCGCTCAACACAATGTGCGAACCGTGATGGGCACAGCGCAAATTAGCGGGGTCGTCCTTGCTCTCGCTAACGCAAGAGGCGTCAGTGTGTCCCTCCGAACACCCAGTGAAGTGAAAGCGGCGGTGACGGGTTATGGCAGAGCCACAAAAAACCAGGTCGGCGAGATGGTGCAAAGGATTCTCGGTCTCGAGGAGATTCCCCATCCCGCGGATGCCGCGGATGCCCTAGCTTTAGCCATCACGGAGGCGTGGCGGGGTCTTGCGCCTGCTGCCTCGAATACTTCCTCCACAACTCCTGCACAGAAGGCGTGGCGAGAGGCGGAAGCCAAAGCTAGGCGACCTAAGCTGAAGAAGTGATCGCATCGCTGAGGGGGAGTGTGCTCTCCAGAGCGGGGGCTGAACTTGTCCTCGAGGTGAGCGGTATTGGGTACCTCGTCGTGGTGCCTGACCGCACTGCGGTGTCAGTGTCGATTGGGGAAACCCTGCTGGTCCATACCTCCATGATTGTTCGTGACGACCACGTGGCGCTGTTTGGTTTTGACACACCAGACGAGCTCGCCGTTTTTAATCTTCTCCGCGGGGTGTCCGGGGTGGGACCAAAGTCAGCCATGGCAATTCTTGGCCATCTCAGTATTGACGAGGTCAGCGCGGCCGTTGTGAACGAAAATGATGGTGCTTTCCGTGCTGTGAGTGGAATTGGTCCCAAAACAGCAAAGCTGATTGTTTTATCGCTTGGTGGCGTCTTCGACGGTCGTGTGCCACAGACGCCAGCTCTGTCACAGAATTCTGCCCAAGAAGCTGTTCGGCATAGTGTGGTGGACGCGCTCACCGGGTTGGGGTGGCCCGAAAAAGTTGCCAAAGATGGCGTTGCACACGCTATTAGCGAGCTTCCTGACGGTGCTGTGGATGCAGCCCTCCTGCTTCGCACGGCACTGACTATTCTGGGGCCACACGCGAACAGAGAGGCTCGGTCGTGACGGACAGTGGACCCAAAGCAGAGCCTGAGTCTGTGGGGGAAATCGCTTTTGAAGGTGCTTTGCGTCCCAAAAACCTTCAAGAATTTGTAGGGCAATCAAAGGTGCGTAAACAGCTTGTTCTGCTTCTCGATGCGGCGGGGCAACAAGGCCGGACTCCTGACCACATCCTGTTATCTGGCCCTCCCGGTTTGGGGAAAACAACTCTCGCCATGATTGTTGCCCAGGAGACAGGGCAGGCATTACGCATTACCAGTGGCCCAGCAATCAATCATGCCGGCGATCTTGCCGCCGTCTTGTCATCATTGGTTCCCGGCGAAATCTTGTTCATCGATGAAATACACCGCATGGCACGCCCGGCGGAGGAGATGTTGTATCTCGCAATGGAAGACTTTCGTATCGACATCATGGTGGGCAAAGGCGCGGGTGCGACCACACTTCCACTGGACATTGCCCCCTTCACTCTTGTCGGAGCGACCACACGCTCCGGATTGTTACCAGGACCGTTGCGGGATCGATTTGGTTTCACTGCCCACCTCGAGTTTTATTCGCACGAAGAATTGACGGAGGTCGTTCACCGGTCGGCAGAATTACTCGGAATTGGGTGGCCTCGGGAAGCTTTGGCAGAAATTGCGTTACGGTCCCGAGGCACCCCTCGAATTGCTAATCGTCTGCTCCGTCGGGTTCGAGATTTTGTTTTGGTGCACCAGCGGAGTCCGGACGTGAGCTCCGTGCACGATGCCTTAGATCTTTACGATGTTGATGAGCTGGGGCTTGACCGTCTCGACCGTGCTGTGTTGGAGGCGCTTGTGGTCCGTTTTGGTGGCGGACCAGTAGGGCTTGGCACTCTGTCGGTGTCCGTTGGCGAGGAACCAGAGACGATTGAGTCGGTCGTGGAACCCTTTTTAGTTCGTCAGGGCTTCATCCAGCGGACCCCGCGGGGCCGAATGGCCACCGCGGGAGCCTACGCTCACTTAGGCCACGAGGCTCCCACCAGGAATGACCTATAGTTGGGGAGTAGCGCGCCTACCGATGACCCCCAACGAAAGGCTGTTTCTTAGCCATGGATCCCGTATCACTCTTTATGGTCGCAATCCTCGGATTGCTAATTTTCTTTATGGTCCGCAACTCGCGGAAGCAAAAGCAGACTCAGCTTGAATTGGCAGAGAAGCTTAAACCGGGTGCTGAAGTGATGACTTCTTTCGGTCTTTTTGCCACTGTCCTCGACATGGATGACGAGACGAACGTCGCCACGCTTGATGTTGGTAAAGGTGTCGAGATCAAGGTTCACCGTCAGGTTCTCACCAAAGTTGTGGACGATGAGCCCGTCGAAGAAGCCGCCATCGAAGACTCTGCGCCCGCTGCAGATAAGTCCTAAAACTTCTCTAAGAAAGCCTTCCTGTGGCAAGAACTTCTGTGGTGCGCCAAGCGACGAACCGGTTCATTTGGCTCGGCGTAATATTTTTCCTCCTCATTGGGGGTAATGCGCTCGCCGTTTTCCAAGGCACAGGTTCGTGGGTTCCCAAGCTCGCCCTTGACCTTCAAGGGGGGACGCAAATAATCCTTGCCCCGCAAGTTTCGGAAAACCAGGAAGTAACTGAGGAACAACTCAACCAGGCTGTTGCCATTATTCGCCAGCGGGTGGATGCCGGGGGAGTCGCGGAAGCTGAAGTTACGACGCAGGGCGGGTCGAACATTGTTGTGTCCATCCCTGGGCTACCAGACCAAGCAACGCTGGAGCGTATTCGCTCCTCGGCAAAACTTGAGTTCCGCGCTGTCCTTGAAGCTGGGCCCGTACTCTTGTCTGGCGAGGAACCACCAGCACCCCCTGTGATTGAGGCCGATGAGCCGGAGACGACGCCCACCAGTCCTAGCGACTTAGCGTGGATTACGCCCGCAGTGGAGGCTACATACACCCAGCTCAGCTGCGAGGCACTGGATGAGCTGGGGGCCAATAGGGCAGATCCGACCAAACCTTTGGTGACCTGTTCGGATGATGGATTTTCGAAGTACATTCTTGGACCTGTCGAGGTGGATGGCGGGACCATCAACGACGCCATTTCCGGATTGGTTCCCGGGCCCCAGGGAAGTGTCACCACCGAATGGGGGGTATTCCTCGAGTTTGATGGCCAGGGCACCGAAGCTTTCCGTAACGTAACGGAGCGTCTAGTCAGACTTCCTGGTGTCCAAAATCAGTTTGCGATTGTCCTTGATGGGAAGGTCATTAGCGCCCCGCGGACTTTAGCGGCAATTACAGATGGCAATCCACAAATCAGTGGAAGCTTCACGCAGGACTCGGCGACGGTCCTTGCTGACCAACTTAAGTTTGGTGCGCTCCCCATTGGTTTTGCCGTACAGAGCTCGGAAACCATCACCGCAACTTTGGGCTTGACTCAACTGCAGAGCGGTCTTCTTGCGGGCGCGATTGGTTTGCTTCTGGTGGTCCTCTACTCGGTGTTCCAGTACCGGACGTTGGGGTTGGTGTCAGTCTTCTCCCTCCTTACCGCTTTCACGTTGAGCTACTTCGTCATCACCTATCTTTCTAATGAGCAGGGCTACCGACTCTCGCTCGCGGGGGTTGCCGGACTTATTGTCGCCATAGGAATTACAGCGGACTCTTTCATCGTGTTCTTTGAGCGAATTCGTGATGAGCTGCGCGATGGAAGAAACTTGGAATCCTCTATTGCTGGCGCCTGGAAACGTGCTTTCCGAACTATTTTGGCTTCCGACGCGGTCGGGTTCCTCGCGGCAGCGGTCCTTTTCCTCTTGGCCGTCGGCAACGTGCGTGGTTTCGCCTTCACGCTCGGAATTACCACCATCGTTGACCTCATCATCGTCGCGCTGTTCACGCAACCGCTGATGCAGCTGCTCGGTCGAACAAAATTCTTTGCCTCTGGCAACAAGTTGAGTGGCCTCGATCCTCGCGCTTTGGGCGCGGTGTATCGAGGGCGTGCTCAGTTCCGTGAGCCGGTGAATGTCGGAGAAACTGCCCGCAACAAGAGTGCCCGCGAAGCCAAGCGCCGACAAACTATTGCGGAGCGAAAAGCCCTAGAGGACTCAGCGCTGAACGAAGGGAAAAAGTAGATGTCCCGTTTTACACAGTTCGGTAATGCCCTTTACACGGGAGAGCGTTCCTTCGACTTCGTGGGGAACCGGGTCCGCTGGTATGTCATCGGTGCGGCCATTGTCCTGCTCGCAATCCTCGCCACAATTCTGAGGGGTGGTTTTACCTTTGGAATTGAATTCAGCGGAGGATCTGAGTTTCGAATCTCTAACCCCGCTGTGGTCGCCGAACAGACGGCCATCGACACCGTTGAAGCGTCGGCTGGTGTGGAATCTAACCCTCGCGTTTCCATCGTGGGCGGGGATTCCGTTCGAGTCCAAACGGAGCAACTGACAGATGAGGGCACGACGGCGCTTCGCGAGGAACTTGCTGAGGCTTACGATGTCTCCGTCGAAGAGGTCACGGCTTCCTTTGTTGGTGCCACCTGGGGGCAGGACATTACCCGCCAAGCGCTGATTGGACTCGCTGTTTTCCTCGTCTTAGTCTCCATCGTGATGGCACTGTACTTTCGCACCTGGAAAATGTCGGTTGCGGCCCTCACTGCTCTGGCGCACGATTTGCTGATAACGGCTGGTATTTACGGTGTTTTGGGGTACGAAATTACCCCGGCAGCGGTGATCGGGCTGTTGACAATTCTGGGGTATTCGCTCTACGACACCGTGGTGGTTTTTGACAAAGTGCGAGAAAACACCTCCCAGGACGGCGAAGAAAGTTCTCGGACGTTCGCGCAATCCGTCAATCTTGCGGTCAACCAAACGTTGGTCCGCTCGATTAACACCTCCGTTGTTGCGGTCCTTCCGGTTGGATCGATTTTGTTCATCGGTTCCCTGCTCCTCGGTGCCGGCACCTTGCGGGATATTGCTCTCGCGTTGTTCATCGGGATGATTGCCGGCACATACTCGAGTATCTTTATCGCTGCCCCGCTGTATGTGCATTTGCGGGAGAACGAACCAGAAAATCAGAAACAGGGCCGTAAAGTTCGCGAACCTCGCCCCACTTCTGGCGCGGTCCGCTAACAGCCTGTTTTCGTCACTACCCTCGTACACTTGAGGCACAAGGTAGGGGGGTGAAATCGTGACGGACGTTTCCAACGTGTCCCCAAGCACTTTGCGCTCAATGTTGCCCAGGATTTTCTCCCGTGCGCCATCCCACAATGCTTTAGACACCCTGCAGCGCACAGTAAAAAAACATCACCCCAAAGCTGACTCGGCGATGATCGAGCGCGCTTACCGGGTTGCCGAAAAAGCTCACGAAGGCCAGACCCGCCAAAGCGGTGAGCCCTACATCACTCATCCGTTAGCGGTCGCGCAGATTCTTGCAGAGCTTGGGATTGGACCCATCACGATTGCCGCAGCGCTGCTGCACGACACGGTCGAAGACACGGAATATTCGCTGGATGCCCTGCGCCTTGACTTTGGCCCCGAGGTTGCGATGCTCGTTGATGGTGTCACCAAGCTCGACAAGGTGAAGTACGGCGAGAATGCTCAGGCTGAAACCGTGCGGAAAATGATTGTGGCGATGTCTAAAGACATCCGGGTGTTGGTGGTTAAGTTGGCGGACCGTCTCCACAACGCTCGCACCTGGGGTTTTGTGTCCCCCGAGTCGGCCCGTAAGAAGGCCCAAGAAACATTGGATATTTACACTCCCTTGGCGCATCGGTTGGGAATCCAGGCCCTGAAGTGGGAGTTGGAGGACCTCTCATTTGCGGTGTTGGAACCCAAAATTTACCTCGAGATTGAGTCTTTGGTTAAGGACCGTTCGCCAGAGCGCGAGGCGTTCGTCGAGAGCACTATTGACCTGATTCGAGAGGATTTACGTCAGTCCAAAATCAAAGCTGACATTGCGGGGCGCCCTAAGCAGTTTTATTCGATTTACCAAAAAATGGTTAACCGACACCGCGATTTCAGCGATATCCACGACCTCACCGGAATACGTATTCTGGTGGCCAATATTCGTGACTGTTATGGCGCGCTGGGTGCGGTTCATGCCCGCTGGAGCCCTCTTCCAGGACGTTTCAAGGATTATATTGCGACGCCGAAGTTCAACCTTTATCAATCTCTGCACACCACGGTCTATGGCCCTGAGGGCCGCCCGGTGGAAATTCAAATTCGAACACACGACATGCATCAACGCGCCGAGTTTGGGGTGGCGGCTCATTGGAAATATAAAGAACGAATGGCCTCCCAGGGCAAAACTTCGGACACGGCAAGTAAAGACCAGGACATGGCCTGGCTGGCGCACCTCTCCGACTGGCAGGCAGAAACGACTGACCCAGCAGAATTTCTCGAAACCCTGCGATATGAGATTGGTGCGAAAGAGCTTTACGTATTCACCCCTCAAGGGAAAGTGGTGGGGCTTCCCCGCGGGGCAACGCCGATTGATTTTGCCTATGCGGTGCACACCGAAGTGGGCCATCGTGCTATGGGCGCAAAGGTCAACCAACGTTTGGTTCCCTTGGACACGGAGCTCTCCGGTGGCGATTCGGTAGAGATTTTCACGTCGAAAAGCCCTGACGCGGGGCCGAGTCAAGACTGGATGAGTTTTGTCACCAGCCAACGTGCGCGCAGCAAAATTAAGCAGTGGTTCACGAAGGAACGTCGCGAGGAGGCAATCGAGCAGGGGAAGGATGCGATTGCCCGGGCGATGAGGAAGCAGAACCTTCCGCTGCAACGCATGATGAACCAAGAATCTGTAGCCAATGCAGCGGCAATTCTTCGTCTTCCGGGAGTGGACGAGCTCTATCAGGCTGTCGGGGAGGGGCACATTTCCACACAGTCCGTCATTGAAAAGATTGTAGGGTCACTCGATTCTCACGATGATTCTGACGAAGACCTTTATTCCAGTGCGACCCTGAACCGAGCGCCGACGCGGACGAGTGAGTCGGGTGTCCTAGTTCGTGGAGCAGATGACATTTTGGTGAAGCTGGCCCGGTGTTGCACGCCAGTCCCGGGCGACCAAATTGTGGGCTTTGTTACCCGGGGGACCGGGGTGAGTGTGCACCGCAATGACTGCACAAATATTGGGTCGCTGATGGAAAATCCTGATCGAATGATTGAGGTTGAATGGGCCCCCACCAAGGGAAGTGTGTTCCTGGTTCACATCCAGATTGAGGCACTAGACCGTCCAGGCCTGCTCTCCGATGTGACCAGGGTGCTCTCTGAGCACCACGTGAACATTCTCTCGGCTACCGTCAACACGTCAAATAGCCACCTCGCCATCTCCCGTTTTGTGTTTGAGATGGGAGATGTCACCCACCTGGATCGGGTCTTAAACGCTGTCCGCCGAATCGACGCCGTTTATGACGTGTACCGGGTGATGTCGGGATAGACCATCTTCAGCTGGGCAAGGTGCGCCAAAGTAGCATGAGCTGTGGCCCGGGTTTTACGGGAGGCCCTTCGGTTTGTCACCATTTCGGTGAAGGGAAGGGCGCAGTGTGGCTCCAGTGCCCAGAGTTGTGCGGCGGTGGCATCAACAGGGTGGGGTGACAACAATAGTTCCTGGGCGGTTGACATCGGGGTCAGAATAACCAACCCAGCGACCTTTTGGGTGGTGTGATGTCGGGGGCTCAGAAGTTTTGCGCGCCAGTGGGTTCGCTCGAGAGGTGATCGAGCTGGGTGTTCTGGTCGCAGCACGCACCAGGGTTCAGGGGCACCCATACCGGTCCAGACCCATGCGGCGGTGGAACCCGATGCGATGGCCCAGCTGGGCAGTTGCACTGCGACCAGCGTCGCGCGCTCCCAGAGTGTGGGGAAATGAGCGTTGGGCCAAGCAAAACTTCCGAGGGCGAGGCCATCTCCTTGAAGGACCAGACTTTTCGCGGGAATGTGGCTCATTCCTGCAGTATGGCCCTCGTGGTGTGGCCAGGGCGCTTGGGAGGGCTCCTTGTGGATAAAACTACTGGTCGAGTATTGCCAACCACGCTTTTTTCGTGGCTAGCTCCTCTTCCAGCTTCTTTTGCGAGGTAGCGTTTGCTGAGGCAAGCTGAGATTCGAGGTCAGAAATGGCTTTGTTCAGCTGGTCCGTCATGGATTGGCTTCGAGCCTGCTTCTCGGGGTCATTTTTGGCCCAATGGTCTTCGTTCAGCTTTTTAACGTGCTGGTCATACTTTTTCGCCTGGTCTTCGATCGACTTCACGGCCTTTTTGGGCACCGGACCCACCGCGCTAAAACGTTCGTGGAAGGTTCGCAGGCGGGTGGTGGCTTGGTCTCGGTCACTGAGAGTAAGAATGTCGGCGAAGTCAGAAATGATGGTTTTCTTGGTTTCCAAGTTTCCCGCATTTGCTTCGTCTTCCTGCTGCTCTTGTTCGGCTTTTTTCGCATACAGGGCGTCCCCAGCGGCTTTAAACTTTGCCCAGAGAGCGTCTTCCACGCTCCGAGATGCCCGAGGGGCTGCTTTCCATTTTTCCAGGAGGGTCCGGTAGGAGGCGATACCCTCGGAACCCTTCTCTGCGAGGGATTCGGCTTTCGTAATCAACTCACGTTTCACGCCTTTAGCTTCTTTGGACCGTTCATCGAGGGTCTGAAAGTAGCTTCTGCGGGCCTTTTCGAGGCTTGAGCGGGCTGAGCGAAAACGTGTCCACAGTTCGTCTGCGGATTTCTTGGGCAAACGAGGCCCGGTTGACTGGTGTTGTTGCCACTGTTCAAACAATTCTGTGATGGTGGCGGTTGTCGTTTTCCAGCGAATTTTTTCGGGAGTAGTGGCGGCAAGCGCCTCCATTTCCTTAACGATTCCCTCACGATGGGTCATGGCTTCCGCGAGTTGGGCTGCAGATTCTTTTGTTTGTTCCTCTTTGAGGGCGGGCAGGAGGGATTGTGCGACCTCAACCCTGTGGCGAAGTGACGCGAGGTCGCCCACAACGGCGGGTTCGACAAGCTCTGTGGTGAGTCCCGTTAACTGCTTTTCCACGTCTTTGGAGTTCGCGCCGGCTTTGACTCTTTGTTCGGCGAGACCTACTCGGGCTTCGAGGTCCTGAAATTTGCGCTGAAAATAGGCGAGTGCCTCTTCGGATGTCGCGTCCGGGTAGCTTCCCACGGTGCGCCATGCGTCACCGTCTCGAACTTGTACGGAGCCATCAGCTTCTACCCGACCGAAGTCGGTGGCATGTTGCGTCATTGTCCCTCAATCGGTGATGCTGATGATACGTCGAAAGCTTAGTGCAGGCTTAAGTGCCAGAAAGCCTGTATTCGCGACTCATTACCGGATTGTGATGCTTTCGATAGTTGGCCTCGTGACGGGTACGCCGTCGGGTGAGCCGTCTTCGGTGCCATCGGTGACGTATGCAGCGACGAGGTCATCTAGGCCGGAGGTTATGCGGCCAAAAACGCTGTAACCGCCGGCATCATCTGTGGGTATCACGCTGTCCTCGTAAACCAAGAAGAACTGACTTCCCATACTGTCGCCGTCACCGGCGGCCCTCGCCATCGCAATTGTTCCTGCGGGGTAAACGCCATCTGCTGGGTCGTTCTCCACGGGCCCAAAGAAGTATCCTGGACCACCAAAGCCAACCCCAAGGGGGTCGCCGCACTGAAGAACGAATAGCCCTTCCGTGGTGAGTCGGTGGCAGGTGAGTGTGTCATAGAAGCCGTCTGTTGCGAGGGTGATGAAGTTAGCAACCGCCTGCGGGGCCTGCTCGCCGTCCAGAGTAATTCCCAGTTGCGCTTTGTCTAGGGAAATATCACCCTCCCACTCACGATTTTCGCTGACGGAGGCGTCTGCAACAGTGGGCGGACCGCCCGGGCCGATGGTTTGGTATGCCCAGAGGGACAGTGAAGACAACACAACGGCCACGACAGCTGCAAAACTCCACACCAGTTGATCCCGACCTCGGCGTTTGGCAACATGGGCGTGGAGAACCTGGCGGGCGTTGAACGCACGCAGCTGCTGGGCACGTTTTTTATCTTCTGCTGCCACGAGGGCTCCTTATAAATCCGAACTCCAAAGCCCCCATCCTAGGGCGTGTTAGCGATTCACTGGATAGCATGAGGGAATGGCGGAGTCGAGTTTGTGGGGTGCGCCACAGCCTTTGGCTGTGAGATTACGTCCGCAGACACTGGACGATGTTCTCGGGCAATCGGCAGCCCTCGCCCCGGGAGGCCCGCTTCGTCAACTTGCGGACCCACACCATTCGGGGGTGGCGAGCTCGGTTATTCTGTGGGGTCCTCCGGGGACTGGCAAAACAACGTTGGCATCGATTGTGGCGCGTTTGTCTGGCCGATCTTTTCTGGAACTCTCGGCGGTGACCGCGGGCGTGAAAGATGTTCGCGAAGCCTTGGAGACGGCACGCAGGCAGGGGGAGCTCTCTGCCCGTGCACCCGTCCTGTTTTTGGACGAAATCCACCGGTTCTCCAAAGCCCAACAAGACGCGCTACTCCCAGGCGTGGAGAACGGGATTGTGGTGCTCGTTGCCGCCACGACAGAAAATCCCTCGTTCTCGGTCATCTCCCCTTTGCTCAGTCGCTCCCTTCTGGTGACACTGAAGCCGTTGGAGCCGGGCGACATCGATCAGGTGTTGACGCGGGCTCTCCACAGCACCGAGGGGCTTGCCGGTGCCGTAACCCTCGCGACAAAGGCTCAGGAGGATTTAGTCCGTCTCTCTGGCGGCGATGCGCGAAAAGCGTTGACCGCCCTAGAGGCCGCCGCCGGGGTTGCTCTGCAACGCAAAGAAAGTTCGACCGAGGTGAGCGCCCAGGATGTTGCGCAGGCCATCAGTGGGGCTCAAGTCCGTTACGACCGCCAAGGTGACCAGCATTACGACGTTATTAGTGCGTTCATCAAATCGGTGCGGGGGAGCGACGTTGACGCCGCTCTCCATTACCTCGCACGCATGATTGAGGCGGGGGAAGACCCTCGCTTTATTGCCCGCAGACTCATCATCTTGGCATCAGAAGATATTGGGTTGGCGGAGCCACAAGCGCTCACGATGGCAGTCTCTGTTGCCCAGGCATTAGCGTTGATTGGGATGCCGGAGGGCCGCATACCGCTTGCGGAGGTGACAATTTTTCTCGCCCTCGCACCGAAATCAAATGCTGCCTATATCGCAATTGGTGAGGCCCAGAGGGCCGTCAAAGAGGGAAAGCTGGGCGAAATTCCTGTAGCACTGCGGGATTCGCATTATCCGGGCGCCACCGCAAATGGGCATGGGATGGGCTACCGCTATCCCCACGATGATGATGCGGGGATTGTGCCCCAACATTACGCCCCCACTCCGGTGGCCAACGATGTGTATTACCGACCGAGTTCCCGCGGTTTTGAAAAAGAACTGGGTCAGCGCCGCGACGTCATCAGCCGGATTCTTCGCGCCCCATAACCTTCGATGTGCTAGTGTTTGTCACGGTCACAGAGCCTGCCCCGTTGGCTGCGCGAGCAAGTTCTGCCCACATCTCTTTAGCCGGGGTGGGGGAAGACACAATCCCTCTTGTTGGATTTTTATGCGCATTTGCGCCACCACATCACTAGGAGAAATTTTTCGTGTCAACTCGTTCCCGTACCCGCAGTAAAACCCGCCTGTCTCGGGCGTTGGGCATCCCGCTCACCCCGAAGGCTGCCAAATATCTTGAGAAGCGCCCGTACGCTCCCGGTGAGCACGGCCGCACAAAGCGCAAGACAGACAGTGACTACGCTGTGCGTCTTCGTGAGAAGCAACGCTTGAGGGCTCAATATGGCATCCGCGAAGCACAGTTGCGCCGCGTCTTTGAAGAGGCCCGCAAATCTCAAGGTTTGACGGGTGAAAACCTGGTTGAGCTTCTTGAGATGCGCTTGGACGCACTAGTCCTCCGGTCCGGTTTTGCCCGCACGACAGCGCAAGCCCGCCAAATGGTGGTGCACCGTCACATTCTTGTCAACGGCGAGCTCGTTGACCGCCCCTCGTTCCGGGTCAAGCCTGGACAGATGATTCACGTAAAGCCCCGCAGCGAAGAAATGGAACCCTTCCAAGTCGCCGCAGCCGGCGGTCACGTCGACCTTTTACCACCGTTGCCAAGCTACCTCGAGGTGTCCCTCGACCGTCTCCAGACCACTCTGGTTCGTCGGCCCAAGCGCTCCGAAGTTCCGGTGACCTGTGAAGTTCAGCTTGTGGTGGAGTACTACGCCGCGCGTTAGTCGCTCAACCGTGATGGCGGGGGAGCTTTGGCTTCCCCGCCATTGTTGTTCGAGGTGTTCTATTCTGGGGGTGAGGAGAGAAAAATGGCGAAGTTTATGACGGCAATTATCGGTGTCATCGCTGGGTTTGTCCTGGCGCACCTGATAAACCAGAGTCCGGAAGGTCGTCGAGTTTTTGCTCGCGTGCGCTCCACAGTAGAAAGTTTTCTTTCCGGCCTCCGTGACGCATACCGGGCCTAAGTCCACGACCCCATGGAAACTGCTGAAATTCAACGCCGCTGGCTCACCTATTTCGGTGACCGTGGGCATACGGTGGTGCCCTCCGCATCGTTGGTGAGTGACGACCCAACTCTGATGTTCACGGTTGCGGGGGTGGTCCCCTTTATCCCCTACCTCACCGGTGTGGTGCCCGCTCCGTACCCCAGGGCCACCAGTGTTCAAAAGTGCATCCGAACCCTCGATATCGAAGAAGTGGGAAAGACCACTCGGCACGGCACCTTTTTCCAAATGAATGGCAATTTCTCCTTTGGGGACTACTTCAAAGAAGGTGCCATTGAGTACGCCTGGGAGCTTCTCACCAGCCCGGAAAGCGCCGGGGGACTGGGTTTTAAGGAGTCCGATCTCTGGGTCACCGTCTACGAAGAAGACGAGGTAGCAGAGAAGCTGTGGAAGAAAATTGCTGGACTACCGCAGGAGCGCATCCAAAGGATGGGCCGAGCGGATAACTATTGGTCTACGGGACAGCCTGGACCGGCCGGTCCCTGCTCCGAAATATATTTTGATCGAGGTCCGGCCTATGGTCCTGAGGGTGGCCCCGCAGTGGATGACAGCCGATACATCGAAATTTGGAACCTCGTGTTCATGCAGTACCTCATTGATAACGTGCGAAGCAAAGTAGATTTTGACATTGTCGGGGATTTGCCCTCAAAAAATATTGACACCGGGATGGGGATGGAGCGCGTTGCGTTCCTGAAACAAGGTGTTGAAAACATGTATGAGATTGATCAGGTTCGCCCTGTTCTTGACGCAGCTAGCGCCATGTCTGGCCGTCGATACGGCGCAGACCACGAGGACGATGTCCGCATGCGGGTGATTGCGGATCACATCCGTTCTTCGCTCATGCTGATGACAGATGGTGTGGTACCCGCCAACGAAGGACGCGGCTATGTGCTGCGGCGCCTCCTTCGGCGCAGTATCCGGTCTATGCGTCTGTTAGGGGTGGAGGAGGCAGCTTTCCCCACCCTTTTTGCCGCATCCCGTGATGCCATGGCACCGGCATACCCCGAGGTGGCGGCAGAGTTTTCTCGAATTTCAGGTTTGTTGGAAGCCGAAGAAGCGTCGTTCCTGAAAACCTTGGAAGCGGGAACCACCATTCTTGATGTCGCGGTTGCCGATACCCAAAAGAAAAGTGAAGTAATCCTTCCCGGCCAGACGGCCTTCCTGCTCCACGACACGTATGGGTTCCCGATTGATCTGACCTTGGAGATGGCGGAAGAGGCCGGGCTCACCGTCGATCGGGAAAAATTTGACGTGCTGATGCAGGAACAGCGTTCCCGGGCAAAAGTCGATGCGCGATCGAAAAAGTCACTCCGCGCGGATATCGGTGTCTACGGGGAGTTCCGGCAGGGGGGCGAAACTGCTTTTTGTGGATACACGATGCTCGACACCAGTTCCAGTGTTCTGGGGCTGTTGGTAGAGGGTATTTCGGTGGATTCCGCGCAGGCGGGCCAGAGCGTGGAAGTGATTCTTGCGGAAACGCCGTTATACGCCGAGTCTGGCGGTCAAGTAGCGGACACTGGAGTTCTTGAGGGAGCAAATCTGTCGGCTACGGTGACAGATGTTCAGCGCCCCATCCCCGGTCTGATCTCTCACACCGTGACCATAACCGACGGCGCTCTTGCCGTGGGGGATGTCGTGAACGTCCATGTTGATCGCGCGACGCGATACGAGGGCCAAAGGGCGCATTCGGCAACACACCTCATCCACGCAGCACTGCGCGATACCTTAGGCCCCCATGCCACCCAGGCGGGTTCCCTCAATCGGCCGGGATATTTGCGTCTCGACTTTTCCTGGAACCAAGCCCTCACAAAGGATGCGCAGGAGGCCATTGGGGAAATTTCACAAGATGCGATCACTCAAGACCTTGAAGTGACAACGCGTATCTTGCCGGTTGCCGAAGCCAAAGCGCAGGGTGCGATGGCCCTGTTTGGTGAGAAGTATGGCGACCTCGTTCGCATGGTCGATATCGGGGGACCCTGGTCGCGGGAGTTGTGTGCGGGCACCCACGTGGCGCGATCCTCCCAAATCGGGGTGGTGACGGTCCTTGGTGAATCCTCGGTGAGTTCCACCGCCCGGCGCATTGAAGCCCTGGTGGGAACGGCCGCAGTAAAAGATTTCTCTCGTGAACGGTCCGTCATGAAACGGCTCACAACGCTGTTGAAAACTCCTCGAGAGGACCTTCCCTCCCGGGTAGAAGAGCTTGTGGCGCAGGTCAAAGATTTGGAGCGTCAGGTCAACAAAGCGCAGGAAGCTGCCTCGAGCGCCAGGATCCCCGCGTTATCGGCAACTTTGGTTCCGGGCCGTGTGGCCCGTGTGGTCGCTGAATTGGAGGATGTGTCCTCCGCCGACGAATTGCGGGCCCTCGTCCTGGGTGTTCTTTCCGCTGTGGGTGCCGAACCAGCGGTGGTAGCGCTGGGCACCGCGAGCGAAGGCCGAGGCACCGTGGTGGTGGCAGCAAACGCTGGCGCGCAAAAGATTGGTGCTCATGCTGGCGAGCTTGTTAAAGCAGCCTCGGTCGTGATGGGTGGCGGCGGAGGGGGAAAGCCCGCGCTAGCGCAGGGTGGGGGCCCCGAAGCCTCTCGCGTGGGCGAGGCTCTGACTGCTGTGGCCGCAGAGGTTGAGCGACTGTAGTGCGTAAGGGGTCGCGGTTGGGGATCGATGTGGGAAAAGCCCGGGTTGGTCTTGCTCAGTGCGACCCGGAAGGGCTTCTGGCAACTCCGGTAGTGACACTCCCGCGGGCCACCGCGCACTCCGCCCTTGCCGAGGAAATCAACGAACGCAAGCCCTTAGAAGTGATTGTGGGCTACCCTTTGGCGCTCTCCGGCAACGAGACCGAGTCGACCAGAGACGCTGTCAGGTTTGCGGAGGAATTGGCAGAGATTGTTTCGGTCCCCATTCGCCTTGTTGATGAGCGCCTCAGCACTGTTCAAGCCACACAGAATCTTCACGCGGCCGGTAAGTCTGGCCGGGGACAACGGGCGGTCATTGATCAAGCTGCCGCTGTTATTCTTTTGCAACACGCTCTCGATACGGAAAAGTATGGTGGGGTTCCTCCCGGCTACCTGGTGTCTTCAAAGGAAAATGATGTCTAACAACGCCGATTTTGATTCGATTTTCAACACCCTGCCCGGGGGCGACCCTGCCCGTTCTCAATCCTCGGAGGCTCCATCTCGTCGCGACAGCAGACAAAAGCCGCCGGGTGGTGGTCCTGGGAAACAGATTTTTGGCTTTATTGCGATCCTTATTCTTCTCCTCGGTGGCACGGGCACGTGGTGGGTGTGGAGTGAATATGGCGACAGAGTTGTCAGCTATTTTGCTGCCGACACTGTGGAAGATTTTGAAGGTGGTGGCGCAAGCCCCAGCATCGACATCGTTGTGGCGCCAGGTGATATTGGGGAGACCGTAGCTCGCAAACTTTCCGAAGCTGGGGTGACGGCATCCTTTGAGTCGGTATATGAGATTCTCCTGCAGGACGCGACCCTCACTTTTCAGCCCGGCACCTACCGATTGCTCACCGGGATGTCTGCTGAAAGTGCCGTTGCTGCGCTCCTGGACTCGGCAAATCAGGTTCAGATTAGTTTCGTCATTCCTGAGGGGAGGACGATGCAGCAAGCACTCGAGATTATTTCGGAACGGGCCTCTTTGCCGCTGTCGGACCTTGTGGATGCGGTCAGCGAGCCTGGTCTATATGGAATTGATTCACCCTCCGGGACGTTAGAGGGCTACCTTTTCCCCGCCACGTACACCTTTGAGCCGGGGACTAGTGCGGGCGATATTGTGGCCAGGATGGTCCAGGAAATGAAAAATCGGCTCACTGAGGCGGGTGTTCAGGAAGCGGACTGGCACCGAATTTTGACGATGGCAGGGTTGGTGCAGAAAGAGGCGAGGGTCACCGAGGATTTCTACAAAGCGACACGGGTGTTTTATAACCGTCTCGACATTGGGATGCCGTTGCAATCCGACGCGACCGTCACCTACTGGACGGGCCTCTACGACGGGGTGTCTACGTCTGACGCCGACCGAGCCGATGAAGCTAACCCTTATAACACCTACGTCTTCACGGGTCTTCCGCTGGGTCCCATATCCCTGCCCGGAGACGTGGCAATTGATGCCGCTCTTAACCCGGCGGAGGGGGACTGGCTGTACTTCGTGGCGATTGATCTCCGCACGGGGGAGACAGTATTTTCTGACACCTACGCCGAGCACCTCGTAGCAGTGGACGTATGGATTACGTGGTGCCGCGAAAGCGAGGAGAACGGTGCCTACTGCTAGTAGGCATGCGGAGGTGTGGGGGTCGCCCATCCAGCATTCTCTCTCCCCAGTTCTGCATCGTGCAGCGTATGACTCCCTTGGTGTCGATTGGAGCTATAACCGCAGAGAAGTGGGGGAACAGGATTTCTCAGCGGTCTGGGCGCTAGAAGGCCCGCTTTTATCGGGTCTGTCTGTCACGATGCCGCTAAAAGAACGTTTGGTAGATGTTATTCCGGACCGCGACTCGGTGGTGAATAGCCTTGGCGTGGCCAACACTGCGTACCGCACGTCGGACGGTTGGGCGGTCACAAATACAGATCCGTGGGGTGTGGTGGGAGCTCTTGACGAGGAAGGCGTCCACCCGAAACAAGTATTGATTCTCGGCGCAGGGGCTACCGCGAGAGCGGTGGGCTATGGGGTGTCACTCTTGGGGGTTTCCCGGGTGGAACTGCTGGTGCGCAATCGCGAGAGGGCTCACACAACGGAGGCAATCCTGGGTGAGCTTGGTGTGGAGGTAACCGTCCTCACAGACCCCAACAGTGTCGACCTGCGCAGTGATCTGGTGGTGTCAACACTCCCTGGTGGGGTCGATAGCCAGCTTTCCCTCCCCCCTGCGCTCATCCATACCGCGGCACTGTTTGATGTTTCCTATTCGCCCTGGCCCTCTTCGGTAGCGCAACTCTGGGCGGAGGGTGCCAGCCCTGTCATTTCGGGTGTCTCTCTGCTACTTCACCAAGCCCTCCGGCAAATTCGGTATTTTCTTCACGCCTCGGGTGAGGAAGCTCTCGACCGGGAGGCGACGGTTCTGGCGGCCATGAAAAACGCCGTGGGATATCAATCTGGGCCTTCTCGTCAACTCCACATGGGAGAATAGAACAATGCTTCGATGGTTAACAGCGGGTGAGTCCCATGGCCCAGAACTTATTGCCGTTATTGAGGGTTTCCCCGCGGGGGTTCCCATACTGTTGGAGGACATCCAAGCCGACTTAGCCAGGCGTCGTCTGGGCTATGGCCGCGGGGCCAGGATGAAGTTCGAGGCTGACGCTGTGTCGCTTTCTGCCGGAATCCGCCACGGAATATCCCAGGGTGGCCCCATAGCGGTGCGGGTTGCCAACACGGAATGGCCCAAGTGGGACAAGGTGATGAGCCCCCACCCTGTGGCGGCGGAAGAGCTGGAAGGCGGGCGAGCGGGTGCTTTGACCAGGCCACGCCCCGGACATGCCGATCTTGCGGGAATGCAGAAATACGGCTTTGATGATGCCCGCCCCGTGTTGGAGCGTGCCAGCGCGCGGGAAACCGCGGCAAGGGTTGCGTTAGGTGCGGTTGCGCGGAGGCTTTTGACCTCACTCGGGGTTGATGTCGTAGCCCACACCGTAGCTGTGGGCAGTGTCAGTGTTCCCGACGGTGTTGCTGTGCCCTCGGGCGCTGACCTTGCTCGATTAGATGAGGATGCATTGCGATGCGCTGACCCTGACACTGCGCAAGCGATGATTGCCGAAGTTGATCGTGCCCACAAAGATGGTGACACTTTGGGGGGAGTGGTGGAGGTGGTGGTCCGCGGGCTTCCGCCGGGGCTAGGTTCTTATGTGCATTGGGACCGTCGTCTTGATTCACGATTGGCCGGCGCTCTCATGGGAATTCAAGCCATCAAGGGTGTGGAGGTAGGTGACGGGTTTGAGACAACCCGCCGGCCGGGTTCCCTCGCGCACGACGAGATCGTGGCCGGCCCTGATGGCATTGAACGGCTCAGCGACCGGGCTGGTGGGATTGAAGGCGGTATGAGCACCGGCGGTGTGCTTCGCGTTAGGGCAGGAATGAAACCCATTGCTACCGTGCCCCGAGCATTGCGAACCATTGACACAACCTCCGGCAAGGAAGCGCTCGCCCACCACCAACGTTCTGACGTTTGTGCTGTTCCCGCAGCCGGTGTGGTGGCAGAAGCGATGGTGATGTTGGTGCTGGCGGAGGCATTCGTGGAAAAATTCGGTGGCGACTCTCTAACAGAGATGCGGCGCAACCTGGACAGTTTTATTGCCTCTATTCCGGATCATATTTCTCCCGCTTCTTCTGGCGCAGAGTGAGTTCTGCACCTCGAGTTGTGTTGGTGGGTGCTCCCGCGTCAGGAAAAACTCGAATAGCGAAGAAACTGGGGTCCCTCCTTGGGCTGTCAGTGGTGGATTCTGACCGGATTATTTCTCGGGACCATGGCCCTATCCCCGATATTTTTCTCTCCATGGGGGAGGAAGGGTTTCGTCGACTAGAAAGGACGGCTGTTCGGGAGGCCTTGATGTCCTCAGGCATTGTCGCTCTCGGCGGTGGCGCCGTCATTGACCCGGAAACCCGCGAAGAACTCAAAAGCCACACTGTCGCTCTCATCACCATTTCGGAAGAGGCGGTCGCGCATCGCTTGGGGGGGTCGAAGCGACCGCTGTTGCAGGATGGTGTCGAATCCTGGAAGGCTTTGGTCACAGAACGGGAGCCGTGGTACCAGGAGGTCTCCAACCGAAGTTTTGACACCAGCCACCAGTCCATTGAGAAAATCGCACACGACATTGTGGACTGGCTTGAGGAGGAGTTGGCATGAGCACCCACACGACCATCACCGTAAAAAACCAGCAACACGGCGATTACCCGGTTGTTGTGGGGGCGGGCGCCCTGGATGTTCTGGAGACCTTTATTCCGGGCGACTCTCAGAGAGTTCTGATTGCCCATGCTCCGCAGCTGGCAGGTATTGCAGAGGACCTGAAAGTTCGGTTAGCGTCGCGGCAGATTTTTCTGGCGGAACTCCCGGATGCAGAAGGCGCCAAAAGGATAGAGGTGGCCTCTTTTTGTTGGGGCATCCTCGGACAGACAAATTTCAGTCGAACTGACCTCATCGTTTCTCTCGGTGGGGGTGCGACCACTGACCTGGCAGGTTTTGTCGCTGCGACCTGGTTGAGAGGTATCCCGATCATCCACATCCCCACCACGGTTCTTGGCATGGTAGATGCCGCAATCGGCGGCAAAACGGGAATCAACACCACAGAGGGCAAAAATCTTGTGGGTGCCTTTTACGCCCCTAAAGCCGTCATTATTGACCCTGACGTCCTCGCCAGCGTGTCGGAGAACGAAGTCCGGACTGGGTTGGCAGAGGTCGTGAAGTGTGGCTTCATCAAAGATCCCGTCATCCTTGACCTGCTGGAGCAGAATCCCGAGGAAGCTATTGACACGACCTCGGAGGTGTTTTTGGAGCTCGTTACAAGGGCTGTTGCGGTGAAGGCAGCCGTGGTCGGGGATGATTTCCGTGAGTCTGGCCCACGCGAGATTCTCAACTACGGTCACACCCTTGGTCATGCGATTGAGCATGCCGAGCGCTATCAATGGCGTCACGGGGCTGCCATTTCCATTGGAATGGTGTTCGCCGCTGAGCTATCCCGCATTGTGGCCAATCTTGATGACGGTCAATTAGAGCGCCATCGCACCATTCTTGGTCAGCTGGGACTCCCTGTGACGTATCCAGCGAATCGGTGGAAGACCCTGTTGGCGTCCATGCAAAAAGACAAAAAAGCTCGTGGCGGAACGGTGCGGTTCGTCGTACTTGATGGTGTGGGTAAACCCCGCGTTCTTGCGATCCCAGACGAGTCTGTTCTGTTTGCCGCCTACCAAGAGCTCGCCGCCCACACGGGCTAAGCTTGCACTATGGCGCGCGTTATGGTGGTCCACGGCCCCAATCTTCAACGACTGGGTTCGAGGGAACCAGAAATATATGGAACCGCCACCCTTCAGGACATTGAAAAAATGTTGCGCGCTCGTGCTGGCGACGCGGTGGAGATGACTTTTGCCCAAAGCGATGATGAAGCGGTACTGATCTCGCTCATGCACGCTGCTGTTGACCAACAGTCCCACGTCATTCTGAACCCTGCTGCCTTTACCCACTATTCGTACGCTCTGCGTGACGCTTGCGCGCTGGTTACGGGGGCTGGGCTCACCCTCATCGAGGTCCATCTCTCCAACCCACACGCCCGAGAAGAATTTCGCCACCAATCGGTCATCAGTGGCGTGGCGAGCGGAGTTATTGCCGGTTTCGGGCCGGAGTCTTATTCCTTGGCATTGGATCACATCACGACCCTGGTAGGAGGGCAATAACGTGGCAACAACAAACGATATTAAGAACGGCAGTGTCTTGAACCTTGATGGACAGCTCTGGGCTGTTGTCGAGTTTCAACACGTGAAGCCCGGTAAGGGCGGTGCTTTCGTGCGGACAAAAATGAAAAACGTGCGTTCGGGAAAAGTCGTGGATAAGACTTTCAACGCGGGCACTAAAGTCGACTTCGCCGTAGTAGACCGTCGCGATTACAGCTTTCTGTATGAAGATGGGCCTGATTATGTGTTCATGGACCAGGCGGACTTCGACCAGGTCACCGTTCCCGGTGCCGTTGTGGGGGAAGCTGCAAACTTCATGCTTGCCAACCAGCCCGTGTCGATTGCGATGCATGACGGCGAGGCTCTGTACATCGACCTGCCCGCCTCCGTGGTGCTAGAAATTACTTATTCGGAGCCTGGGCTCCAGGGTGACCGTTCCACGGGAGGCACCAAACCAGCGACGTTAGAGACAGGCTTCGAAATACAGGTCCCCCTCTTTGTGGAACAGGGAACCAAGGTGAAGGTTGACACGAGGACCGGGGATTACCTGGGTCGCGTGAGTGACGAGTGAGCGCTAGACGCAAAGCACGAAAACGCGCGGTGGATGTGCTCTTTGGCGCCGACGTTAGAGAGACTTCGCTCCAGGAAGCGCTGGAGGAGGCTGAACGTGTAGCCAATCTGGAACCTGAACGCGCTGGGAGTTGGGATTACGCCAAGGAACTGGTTCTTGGCGTCCTTGACGCCAAGGATGATATCGATCGCATCATCGATGAGGCGAGCACCTCCTGGCGCTTAGAGCGAATGCCAGCGGTGGACCGCGCTGTTCTTCGTCTGGCGGTATGGGAGTTGTTGTATAACCCGGAAGTCCCGCCGGGGGTATGTATCTCCGAGGCTGTTGAGCTTGTGTCGGAGCTCAGCACGGAAGCCTCTGGAGGATTTGTGCACGGAGTCCTTGCGGCTATTTCGGAGAATCGTAACCTGACGGGGAATGCCGAGCGCTAATGCTCTAAGCTTGAAAGCGAACCTACTTTAAGTGGCGTCCCGTGAGGCGCGAAAGGAGGGGTATATGAGTGTGCGTTCCGTACTCTCCGGGCCCGATATTGAGCGAACTCTTCGCCGCATTGGCCATGAAATAGTCGAGACAGCCCCCACAGATTCGCCGCTAGTGCTGTTGGGTATTCCCACCCGCGGGGCTATCCTCGCGCAGAGATTGCACACGGTAATCGAGGCAATCCTTGGCAAACCGGTAGCCACCGGCATTCTCGATGTCACCATGTATCGCGACGATCTTGCCGGTGGGGGACATCGTTCTCCCGCACCCACCCTGATGCCCGAGGGGGGAATTGATGGCGCTGTGGTCGTGCTTGTGGATGATGTCCTGTTTTCGGGCCGCACCATTCGTTCAGCGCTCGACGCGATAACAGCGTTGGGGAGGCCCCAAGCGGTTCGACTGGCGGTGTTAGTCGATAGGGGCCATCGGGAACTGCCCATTAGAGCGGATTATGTAGGGAAAAACCTCCCCTCTGCCTTAGGTGAGCGGGTCAGTGTTCATCTCGAAGAAGTTGACGGTGTTGACGAGGTGGTGTTGGAGTTATGAGACATCTGCTGTCAGCGCGCGACTTGACCAAAAATCGCGCTATTTCCCTCCTCGATACCGCGCTCGAGTTTTCTGCTGTGGCGGAACGTTCGGTGCCGAAATTGCCGACTCTGCGCGGTGTCACGATGGTGAACCTTTTCTTTGAAGACTCCACCAGAACGCGACTATCTTTCGAGGCGGCCGCAAAACGTCTCTCCGCTGATGTGATGACGTTCCAGGTCCACGGATCGAGCGTCTCTAAGGGCGAAAGCCTGCAAGATACCGCGCAGACGGTGGAGGCAATGGGTGCCGACATCATCGTCATCCGGCACCATCAAGAGGGTGCTGCTTCGGAACTTGCCACCTCTGGTTGGGTTCACTCCCCGATCATCAACGCGGGTGATGGCATGGGGGAGCACCCCACCCAGGCTCTCCTGGATGCGGCCACGCTGCGTAACAGGTTCTCTGCTGAGGCAAGGCGCGCAGATTTGGAGGGGTTGCGGGTCACTATTGTCGGCGACATTGCCCACTCTAGGGTCGCTAAATCCAATGCGAGTCTGCTCACCACCCTGGGGGCAGAAGTCACCGTTGTCGGGCCGCCGGAGTTCCTCCCGAAGGATATTTTGAAATGGCCCGTGACGTCGCTGGAAAACCTTGACGAAGCAATCGCACTCCAACCTGATGCGATCATGATGCTGCGGGTGCAAAAGGAAAGAATGGAGCCTGGCACAAACCTCGCACTGGATTCCTATGTTGCTGACTACTGTCTCACCGCACACAGAGCACAGAGGCTGCCCGCCGACGCGATTGTGCTTCACCCAGGTCCCATGAACCGGGAAGTGGAGATAGCCTCGGAGGTAGCGGATTCAACTCGCTCCGTCATCCTCGAACAGGTGCGAAATGGCGTTTCTGTGCGCATGGCGGCACTGTACGAAGTGTGGGGGAATCAATCGTGAGAGACCTGGTCATTCGGGGTGCAACGCTCCTGGGTAAAACAGGGGCGGATATCGCCATTTCTCGCGGAAAGTTTGTTCCTCTCGAGGCTGTGGATTCTGATGCGGAGGTGCTTTCAGTGGAGGGCCTGCTCGCCCTACCCGGTCTCGTTGACCTTCACACGCACCTGCGGCAGCCGGGGATGGAACACGCAGAAACAGTTCTGACCGGCTCTCAGGCTGCCGCCCTTGGTGGTTACACGGCTGTCCATGCGATGGCGAACACCACACCAACAACGGATTCCCCTGAACGCGTCGATCAAGTGTGGCAGTGGGGGAGGGATGCGGGCTATGTGGACGTCCGCCCGGTTGGCGCGGTCACACGAGGATTGCAGGGCGTCGAACTTGCCGATATTGAGGGGATGGCCCGGGCTCAATCCGCACCGCGGGTGTTCTCAGATGATGGACGCTGTGTCGATGACTCTCTGATCATGCTCCAAGCCCTTCGCGCCGCAACGAAAATGGGCGCGGTGATTGCTCAGCACGCTCAAGACCCTCTGCTCACTTTTGGTGCGACTATGAACGACGGTGAGCTCGCGCAACGGTTGAACCTCACCGGCTGGCCCGGGGTGGCAGAGGAAACGATTATTGCCAGAGATGTCCTCCTCGCCGAGTCAGTGGGGGCGAGGCTGCATGTGTGCCACGTTTCCACTGCAGGTTCTGTCGACGTGGTGGCGTGGGCAAAAAAACGGGGAATTGCTGTCAGTGCTGAGGTTACCCCTCACCATTTGTTGCTCACCGAGGATCTTCTTCACGAGGCCAACCCTATTTTCAAGGTCAACCCACCTTTGCGCCGGAGGGAGGACACTCTTGCGCTCCGGGAAGCAGTGGCGTCAGGTGTTATCGACATCATCGCCACAGACCATGCCCCACACCCCGCTGAAGCGAAAGTGGGTTCGTTTGAAGAGGCTGCCTTTGGGATGCTGGGGTTAGAAACTGCCCTGGCAGTAGTCCTGCACACACTGGTCAACCCTGGACTTATTAGCGTTCAGCGCCTCGCAGAAATTATGTCCATCACACCGGCTTCGATCGGACGTTTAGAGGGATACGACATTCCGTTTGGCGTGGGTGCCCCTGCGCACCTCACGCTGGTGGACCAAAGCGCGGAAAACCCAAACCCCTCCGGCAGCCTCAGCAATAACAACCCGTTCGCGGGGCTCACACTTCCTGGGCAGGTCCGTCACACGTTTTTTGCAGGACGTCACACCGTTTTAGAGGGCGCGTTGGTCGCGCCCCTCGACCATCAGCTAGGGGAAAAAACTTCATGAACCAGGAACAATCGGCCACCATCCTTCTGGCCCTAATGGCACTCGCACTGTTGGGTGCGTGGTGGGGGTGGCGCCGCCGCAAAAGTTCTTATTCGGACTGGGCGCAACATTTGACGTGGTGGGATGGAGAGAACCCAGACGGCGACGTTCGGGAAGGTCTTTATGTGGGAACTTCGGAAGCAGGATTACCGCTGCAGCGTGTTGCCGTTGGCCCGCTGAGCTATCGTGGAAAAGCGTCGCTCGGGACTGATTCGAGTGGACTTGTGCTCCACGTTCGAGGGTCCCGCCCACTCTTGATTCCCTTCTCGGGTGGTGTGCGAGCGGGTCGTGCCACCTGGACCATCGACAAGACGGTGGAGCCCGATGGTTTGCTCATGGTTCAGTGGTCGCTTGGGCCACATCTGGTCGAGAGTTACTTTCGACTTGTTGACAGTGATTTAGAGAACGTCGTAGACGCCATTAACCTGGCAGCGGGAGCAGAGTAGTGATGAGATCACCAGCAGTCATCGTTCTTGAAGACGGTTCGCGCTTTGAAGGCTATGCCTGGGGTGCGCTTGGAGCGCGGGTGGGAGAAGTGGTGTTCTCCACCGGAATGACCGGCTACCAGGAAACGCTCACTGACCCAAGTTACGCCGGTCAGATTGTGGTAATGACGGCCCCCCACATCGGGAATACCGGCATGAACGACGAGGATGCTGAGTCACGACAAATCTGGGTGGAAGGTTTTGTTGTGCGCGACCCCTCCCCACGTCCCTCAAATTTCCGCTCGCAACGATCGCTCGAGGACGACCTAATCCAGGATGAAATTGTGGGAATCTCCGGTGTTGACACTCGGGCTATCACCCTGATTTTGCGGGAGGTGGGGGTAATGCGGGGAGGAATTTTTAGCGGTGAAACCTTCGAGCTCAGTCCCGAAGAGCAGCTTCAGGCTGTTGTGGAAGGCCCGCTGATGACCGGTCAAAGCCTGTCCGCGCGCGTGAGTGTTGAGGTGCCACGCGTCGTCCCGAGCGATGGCGAATCAGTCGGGATTCTTGCGGTTGTGGACTTGGGGATTAAAGAATCGACGGTGCGGGAACTCGCGTCCCGAGGTTTTGAGGTTCACATTTTGCCTGCTGACACCGGGTGGGACCAGATTTCTGGGCTATCGCCCGTAGCGTTGTTTTATTCCAACGGACCTGGCGATCCTGCTGCCTCGGAGGCGCAGATTCTCGTCTTGCAGCAGGCATTGACGGCGGGTTTACCCTTCTTCGGTATTTGTTTCGGTAATCAGCTTCTGGGGCGCGCACTCGGGCTTGAGACCTACAAGCTCAAATATGGGCACCGTGGTATCAACCAACCGGTGTTGGATAAAACCTCGGGTCGCGTCGAAATTACGGCGCAGAATCATGGTTTTGCGGTGGATGCGCCCCTGGAGGGAATTTTTGACTCCCCAGCAGGGTTTGGGAGGGTAGAGGTGTCCCATTTCAGCCTGAACGACAACGTGGTGGAAGGCCTGCGGGCGCTCGACATACCCGCATTCTCGGTCCAGTATCACCCGGAAGCAGCCGCTGGCCCCAGAGATGCCAACCACCTTTTTGACCGATTTAGAGACGCCGTCCTCGAACACCTCAACACAACCCGGGAAGCCTGCTAAGAATGCCAAAACGTACTGACATCAGCAGCGTCCTCGTGATCGGTTCGGGACCCATCGTTATCGGCCAGGCAGCCGAATTTGATTACTCCGGGACACAAGCATGCCGTGTCCTGCGTGAAGAAGGAGTGCGGGTCATTCTCGTGAACTCCAACCCGGCGACGATTATGACCGATCCAGGTTTTGCGGACCAGACCTATATCGAGCCCATCACCACTGAGGTGCTGGAAGCCATCATTGTGAAGGAGAGGCCTGACGCAATCCTTCCCACACTTGGGGGCCAAACGGCGTTGAATGCCGCAATGGCCTTGCACTCTGAGGGCATCCTCGAAAAGTATGGAATCGAACTCATCGGTGCCGACTTTGATGCCATCCAGCGGGGTGAGGACCGCCAAATCTTTAAGGACTTGGTGATCGAATGCGGGGCTGAGGTCGCCAGAAGTCATATTGCAAAAACAGTGGAGGAGGCGAGAGGTTTTGCCGAGGATCTCGGATACCCCCTCGTCATTCGCCCGTCGTACACGATGGGCGGTCTGGGATCTGGTTTCGCCCATAACGAACTGGAGCTTGTGCGGATGGTGACCGATGGTCTCCACAGCAGCCCCACAACCGAGGTTCTGCTGGAGGAATCCATTCTCGGCTGGAAAGAATACGAACTTGAGATGATGCGTGATGGTGCCGATAACACCGTTGTGGTCTGCTCCATTGAAAACATCGACCCGGTGGGGGTTCATACCGGGGACTCGATTACCGTAGCGCCGGCGCTGACGCTCACCGACCGAGAGTTTCAGAAGCTAAGAGATATTGGTATCGCCGTCATCAGGGCTGTCGGCGTCGACACCGGCGGTTGCAACATTCAGTTCGCCGTGGACCCGCAAACAGGACGCATCATCGTCATTGAGATGAACCCGCGGGTATCCAGAAGTTCCGCTTTAGCCTCCAAAGCGACGGGGTTCCCCATCGCCAAAATTGCTGCGAAGTTGGCTCTTGGTTACCGCCTGGACGAGATTCCCAATGACATTACCGGGGTCACACCCGCCTCTTTTGAACCCACACTCGACTATGTGGTGGTCAAGGTTCCACGTTTTGCCTTTGAAAAATTCCCCCTCGCTGACCGCACCCTCACCACCACGATGAAGTCTGTGGGTGAAGCCATGGCGCTGGGGCGTAACTTCAGTCAGGCTCTCAACAAGGCGCTGCGCTCCCTCGAGCAACGCGGCAGTTCTTTTCACTGGGATGAGCAAACATCGTCCGCCGCGGAACTGGTGGCACGCTCCATCACCCCGACTGATGGCCGTATTGTCACGGTTCAGCAAGCACTTCGTCTTGGGGCAAGCGTAGAGGAGCTCCACACCGCCACCGGTATTGACCCCTGGTTTTTAGATCAGATTGCTCTCATCAACGACGTCGCGCGAGAGGTTTCGGAGGCACCCGAAATGACGCGTGCGGTCCTGAAATACGCTAAAGAACACGGGCTATCAGATGTTCAAATTGGTTCACTCCGCGGCCTGACCGAGCACCACGTGCGAGAGATGCGCCACGGGTTCGAGGTGCGACCTGTCTTCAAGACCGTGGACACCTGTGCGGGTGAGTTTCCTGCGCTAACTCCGTATCACTACTCCAGTTATGACCAAGAGTCAGAGGTTGTGCCCTCGGATCGCACCAAAGTGGTCATTTTGGGCTCCGGCCCCAACCGGATCGGGCAAGGAATCGAGTTCGACTATTCCTGTGTCCACGCTGCTTTTGCGCTTCGCGACGCTGGTTTTGAGACCATCATGATCAACTGCAACCCAGAGACGGTGTCGACAGACTACGACACGAGCGACCGACTCTATTTTGAGCCCTTGACGCTAGAGGATGTTCTTGAGGTCATTCACCAGGAGAGCGCCTCGGGCACACTTCTGGGTGTTTTGGTGCAGTTAGGCGGTCAAACTGCTCTTGGTCTCGCTGAGGGGCTTAAGGCTGCTGGTGTGCCTATCTTGGGCACCAGTCCTGAATCGATTGATCTCGCCGAAGAGCGAGGGTCTTTTGCCCGCATCCTCGATGAGGCAGGGCTGGTGGCACCGCGTAACGGCACGGCTGTTGACTATCTCGGGGCCCTCAGCATTGCAGAAGACATTGGGTTTCCTGTCCTCGTGAGACCCAGCTACGTGCTGGGCGGCCGAGGCATGGAGATTGTCTACGACCAGGCCTCAATGGCCGATTACTTTGAGCGCATTCACGAGTTTGCCATTGTGGGTCCGGATGCACCACTCCTGGTTGACCGTTTCCTCGATGACGCTGTCGAGATTGATGTTGATGCTGTTTTTGATGGTGAAACCCTCTACATCGGGGGTGTTATGGAACACATTGAGGAGGCGGGCATCCATTCGGGCGATTCCTCCTGCACGCTGCCACCGGTCACCCTTGGTCGAGAGGTGGTGGCAGCGGTGTGTGACGGTGTTGAGAAACTTGCGCGCGGTATTGGAGTGGTGGGTCTGATCAACGTTCAGTTTGCCGTGGCAGCTGGTGTTCTTTATGTTCTGGAAGCTAACCCTCGCGCCAGTCGAACAGTGCCGTTTGTGTCCAAAGCGCTAGGAATCCAGCTGGCCCGTGCTGCCGCCCTCGTGATGACAGGGTCCACGGTGGGTGGGCTTATTTCACAGGGGGTGTTGCCCAAGGATGATGGCCGCCACGTCCCGGCGTCATGGCCGGTGTCGGTGAAAGAAGCGGTACTACCGTTTAAGCGTTTCCGGACGCCTGCCGGAGATATTGTGGATTCAATCCTGGGGCCAGAAATGCGGTCCACCGGTGAAGTAATGGGGATTGCTGCTACCTTCCCTGAAGCTTTTTCGAAGAGTCAGGATGCCGCCTATGGGGGCTTGCCTCATTCGGGGACGGTCTTTGTCTCGGTGGCTGACCGAGACAAGCGCTCCGTTATCTTGCCCATTTTGAGGCTCTCCCAACTAGGGTTCACCCTGATAGCGACAGAGGGAACCGCGGAAACTCTTGCGCGTTATGGAATTGTCACGACCGTGATTCGGAAACACACCGAGACAGGAGCTGGTCAGGAAGGCCCCAGCATTGTCGATCTCATCCACGCCGGTAAAATCGACATGGTGATTAACACCCCACGTGGTCGCAGCGCGCGGGCGGACGGTTATGAGATTCGCACCGCCACCGTGGCGGCCGACAAAGCACTCTTCACCACCATCGCGCAGCTTGGTGCCGCGGTTGCGTCCCTGGAATTCAGGCCCGAGTTCCCCAGTGTGACAAGCCTTCAGGATTACGCAAAGGCAAGAGCGTCGTGAATTTCGCCAAGGCCCTCGGGACACTCGGTGGGGCGGGCCCTGTTCTGTGTGTGGGTCTTGACCCTCACCCAGAAATTTTGTCCCTCTGGGGGTGCAGTGACTCGCCGGCGGGTCTCTCCGATTTTGTCCAGCACATAGTTCCCCTTCTCGTTGCCTCCCCGGTGGCACTTGTTAAGCCTCAGGTGGCGCTTTTCGAACGCCACGGGGTTCGGGGAATGTCCGTGCTCGCCAACCTGTTGGGTCGGCTCAGGCAGGCCTCCATTCTGACGATTGGGGATGCTAAGCGTGGCGATATCGGCAGCACCATGGCGGGGTATGCGGAGGCGTGGCTGATTCCGGGGGCCGATTTCGAGGTCGATGCACTCACGGTGAGCCCCTACCTTGGTGTTGGCGCGCTGCTGCCCGCGTTGGACCTGGCTTTAGAAAATGGCAAAGGCGCTTTTGTGCTCGCCGCCACGAGTAACCCGGAAGGACAGGGGCTGCAATCCGCTCGGACGGCTGCTGGTCCGAGCGTCGCTGGCAGTGTTCATGCGGCCCTCGCCGAGTACTCCCGGAAGAATCCCGCAGCTGCCTCCTCACACGGAGTTGTTGTCGGTGCCACGGTCGATTGGAGCGCACGGGGAGTGGATCTTCTCTCCACCCCCGGTATGCCGGTCTTGGTGCCAGGTTTTGGTGCTCAGGGGGTTGATTTAGCGCAGTGCCGGTCACTCTTTCCGGGGTTAGATCTGGTCCTTCCGGTGTCCGCGCGGGAACTCTTGAATTCTGGACGGGAGGGTTTCCTGGAGCGCATCGAAATGGCTCACCGGGAGGCGCTGACATGACCGAGGGTTTCGATGCTGTGACGTCTTCCGCTCTGGGTGTTCACAGGCGTCGTGAACGTGCCGCGCTGAAAGCTCGGATTGCCTCGGGTAACCTCAATGTTTTGGAGCTTTTCGACTCTGCGGAGCACAGTTCAGATCCGGTGCTGGCGGGTTTGCGGGTGTCCGCATTTCTGAAGGCAATTCCTGGTGTGGGCCAGACAAAAACCAATCGAATCCTGGAACAGGCGGGGGTGTTACCGACCGCAACGCTGGGGGGTCTGCGGGTACGGCAACGCAACACCCTGCGGAAAGAGGTTGTGGGTGTTTTTCGGAGGTTCTTTCCTCACCTGCGGGGCCACCTGGTGATCATCGTTGGCCCCAGTGGCGTGGGGAAGGGGACTATTGCCCGGTGGGTCCTGGAAAATCGTACTGATTTTGTGGTCAGCATTTCGGCGACTACCCGGCCGCCGAGAGCAGGGGAGAAAGAAGGGGACCACTATTTTTTTGTGACAGATAAAGAATTTGATGGCCTCGTTGCGGAAGGAGAACTCCTCGAATGGGCCATCGTGCACCGTCAGTACCGTTACGGGACACCCCAATCCGCGGTGGAGCAACAGCTCGATCATGGAACCAACGTCATTTTGGAAATTGATATCCAAGGCGCGAGAGCAGTGAAGCGAAAAATGCCCTCAGCCATCATCGTCTTTGTGCAGCCCCCAAGTTTCGGAGAGCTCGAGCGTCGCTTAGCCACTCGTGGCACCGAGGACCCCACCGATCGTAAGCGTCGGTTGCGGACCGCCCGCGGCGAATTGAAGACCGCAGAGCGCTGGGACGCGCTCATTACCAACCACAACGTCGCGGAGGCAGGGCAAAGCATCGTAGACTTAGCTCTTGCCTCACGTGAGGCCAGAGATTTCAAGGAGTAAACATGTCCCTCAACCGTGATGGAATTATCAAACCGCCGATTGACGAACTGTTGACAAAGGTCGATTCCAAATACCAACTGGTCATTTTCGCCTCCAAAAGGGCGCGTCAGATTAATGACTACTACTCCGACCTGGGTGATGGCAGCATTTACGAGCATGTGGGACCGCTGGTTCCTTCGACCGTTGAAGAAAAATCTCTCAGCATCGCGTTGAGGGAAGTCAACGAGGGCAAGCTCGTCCTTCATCACATCCCCTCCTAACTCGAATGACGCCCGTCGTGGCAGGCGCACCCCGGATCGTGCTCGGGGTTTCAGGCGGAATCGCCGCCTACAAATCAGCCTCGCTGGTGCGTGAACTGGTCCAAGCGGGTGCCGATGTCACCGTCGTCCCTACCGACTCAGCTCTGAAATTTGTGGGCAGACCAACATGGGAAGCATTGTCGCGCAACCCTGTCGCGGTCGAGTTGTTTGATGATGTCGCCAGTGTGCGGCACGTCGCACTGGGCCAAAATGCGGATCTCATCGTCGTTGCTCCTGCGACGGCCCATACCATTGCGTCCCTCGCGGCTGGTCTCGCCGGGGATTTACTGGGCACAACAATTCTGGCCAGTTCAGCACCACTACTGCTAGCGCCAGCGATGCACACCGAGATGTGGAATCACCCCAGTGTTAGGGCAAATCTCGACACCCTTGTTTCTCGGGGCGCCTTGGTGGTAGGCCCGGAATCTGGCGAGCTAACGGGCGGCGACGTGGGTGTGGGTCGGATGGCGGAGCCGGAAACTATTGCCCAGGCTGCGCTGGCACTGCTTGTCCCGCAAACACTGGCTGGAAAGACAGTCGTCGTGTCCGCGGGGGGAACACGAGAACCCCTCGATCCGGTGAGGTTCCTGGGTAATCGATCTACGGGAGAAATGGGAGTACAGATTGCTCGTGCAGCCCACGCCCGGGGTGCTGAAGTAATTCTGGTGGCAGCAAATCTAGAAGTTGCAGCCCCGGCAGGAATACGCCAGATCCCGGCACCGACGGTGTCGATAATGCGAGAGGTCATGCTGGAAAACGCCAGAGGAGCCGACATCGTTATCCTTGCGGCGGCGGTTGCCGATTGGGTTCCACAAGAACCATCGAGTAAAAAGCTCACAAAGTCGGAGATGGGTGACACCTTCGCGCCCACCTTCGTTCGTGCCCCGGATATTGCGGCAGAACTGGGGACCCTCAAACCTAAGGGACAACTTCTGGTCGGCTTTTCTGCGGAAACCGAGGAAGACCCGGAAACACGAGAAAAAATCGCCCGCACGAAGCTGAAGGCCAAAAATCTCGATGTTGTCGCCCTCAATTGGGTGGGGGACACGCTAGGCTTTGGGGACGTTGAAACGATTGTGACACTGTTACACAGCGCGAGCCCGCAGTCACGGTCGGTCACGGGAAATAAACATTCCGTTGCAGGGCAACTTTTGGACGCTCTGCTCGACCGATAGGTAGGGCTCATGAAATATTTTAGTTCCGAATCGGTGACCGAAGGTCACCCCGACAAAATGTGCGATCAAATCAGTGATGCACTACTAGACGCCTTCCTTGCCGGCGACAAAGGGTCGCGATGCGCGATCGAATCGTTGAGTGCGGGAAACATGATTCATGTTGCGGGAGAAGTGACCTCGTCCACTGAGGTTGATGTTGAAAAAGTTGTGCGGGATTTAGTGCGGGGCATCGGTTACACCGAGCAATCCTTTGGCATTGACGCGGATGGTTTTGACTGGCACCTATCTCTGGGGCAACAATCTCCCGATATCGCAGCAGGTGTCGACCACGCTCTTGAATCTCGCGGTGGTTCCTCCCAGGACCCCTACGACACCCTGGGTGCCGGAGATCAAGGCATCATGTTTGGTTATGCCACCAACGAAACCCCCTCCTTTATGCCGCTTCCGCTGTGGCTTTCGCACCGCTTGGCTCAACAGCTCTCCGTGGCACGAAAGACCGGCCTGATCGACTATCTGCGTCCGGATGGTAAGACGCAGGTCACCATTGGTTCAGAAAACGGTGTTCCTGTGGAGGTCAACACGATTGTCATTTCCACCCAGCACCACCCAGGAATCGATCATCTCCAGATTGCGGAAGATGTAAAAAAGCACGTTATTGCTCCGGTACTAGAACTCGTGGATTTGGACAGCACCTCGACTCGTTACCTCATTAACCCCTCCGGCGACTTTGTTACCGGAGGCCCCGATGGTGATGCCGGTCTTACGGGCAGAAAAATCATTGTTGATACCTACGGCGGCGCTGCCCGTCACGGTGGGGGAGCCTTCAGTGGAAAAGACCCCACAAAAGTTGACCGCTCGGCAGCCTATGCGTTGCGATGGGTGGCAAAAAACATTGTCGCCGCGGGTCTTGCGGACAGAATCGAGTTGCAGGTGTCCTATGCGATTGGGACGGCTCATCCGGTAAGTATTTTTGTGGAAACTTTTGGCACCGAGAAGGTTTCGGTCGACCGTATCGAAAAAGCGGTCAGCGACACCTTTGATTTGCGGCCCCGAGCCATCATCGAAGAGCTGGAACTACTGACCACACCATTTCTTCCCACTGCCGCATATGGGCATTTCGGTCGCACAGATGTTGACTTCCCTTGGGAGCGTCTCAACAGGGTGGAGGTTTTGCGCCAAGCTTGTGGATTGTGAGCCCTCCACGACGCATAGCGCAGGTCATCCTCGATACGAGGCTGCCTCAACTCGACCGTCTTTTTGACTATGAAGTGCCCCCGGAATTCGAAGTTGTGGTGGGCGCAAAAGTCAAGGTTCCGTTGCGCAATCGTAAAACTCCGGCCACAGGGTATGTGGTGGGATTATCGGATTCCAGTGAGCACTCGGGGAAACTAGCGCCAATCTCAGCGATTATCAGCCCAGTCGGGTTACTCAGCCCCGATGTGTGGGCGCTTGCGAAGGCAGTAGCCGAGCGGCAAGCGGGAAGCAGTGCCGATGTTCTGAGGTTGGCGATACCACCTCGCTATGTCAGGGCGGAGAAGAAATGGCTCGAGTCTCAGGACCTAACCCCCGCTGATGACGCTCCACCAGGGGCCGTGGCGCCCGCGGAGGGCTTTGCGGATGACGTATGGGAAAAGACTCTCGCTGCTCACACCCGCACCGCACTATATTTGCCTCACGGTGTCATCCCCGGTCCACAGGGGACCGATGTCCCGAGGGCGGTGGCGAGCATCTGTGCGCTTGCCCACACTGCCGTTGCCCAGGGCCAGTCGCTCCTGATTGTTGTGCCCACCTGGCGACACATCGCACTGTATGAGGATTCACTGCGTGCCACTCTGCCGGAGGACCTTCTGGTGCTGTTGCACTCCGATCTGGCGCCCGCAGAGCGCTACAGCCAATACCTCCGTTGCCTAGAAAATAGACCAACGGTGATACTCGGCACGCGGCATGCTCTCTATGCACCCGCCCACAACCTTGCGGGGATCGTGGTTGTCGATGACAGTGACGAATCACACTCAGAACCCTTGGCGCCCTACCCGCATTCCCGCGATGTCGCGCTCATCAGAGCGGGGTTGGTGGAGTGTGCCGTGGTGTTTGCGAGCGTCGTTCCCAGCCTGAGCGTGATGCGATGGCTCGAGCAAAGGTATGTCACACCTCTGGCATCCACAGTGAGCCATCGCGCCCAAGTCATCCCGACCGAGCTTTCTGTGGGTGTTGACCAAAATTCGGCCCCGGCCAGGCTCCCCTCGGTGGCATTCCGGGCGGCAAAAGAGGCCTTGGCGAGAGGCCCCGTTCTGGTCCAAGTGTTTCGGGCCGGTTTCTCGACAGGTTTGGCCTGCGCCTCCTGTGGCGAACGTGGATATTGTGTTGCATGCCATGGCCCACTCAAAATCAGCGCAAAGGGTGCCAAACCCTCCTGCGCATGGTGTGGCGTGGGCGATTCGGTTTGGAAGTGTGCAAGTTGCCACCACACAACCCTGGTTCCGAGAGGGCACGGAATTGAGAGAACGGTGGCGGACATTGGACGTGCATTCCCGACTGTCCCCGTGGTGCGCTCTGACGGAGAGCACCGTGTGCTTCGGGTTCCCGCCACACCAGCCCTGGTCATCGCGACCCGAGGTGCTGAACCGTTAGCCGAGGGCGGTTACCAGGCGGCTTTGCTCTTGGATGGTGCAGGAATGCTCTCCCGGGAATCGTTGAGCGCCCTGGAGGACTCACTGCAGGCGTGGGAGACGGCGATTTCTCTGGTCGCCCGCACAGGAACCGCGTATCTCACGGATGTTACGGGGCAACCGGCAATGGCGGTCAGCTCAGGTCATTACGAACCGTTGTTACGACACGAGTTGCAGCAACGACAGGCCGTCAAGCTTCCCCCCACAATCCGAATTGCCAGCATTTCGGGTTCGGCCTCGCTTGTGGCGAGGGCACGGGAAACCCTGGAGCAAACGGGTGGGGTCACCGACGTGCTGGGACCGGTAGCGATGGAGGATGGAATTCGAATTATTGTGCGTTTTTCCTACGCCATGGGCCAGATTGTGACGAAAGAACTCCGCTCTTTACGCGCAAAAATTGCGCTGGGCGGTGGTCGAAACCCGACCGAGCGACTACGGATTGTTGTGGATGACCCCGACCGGTTAGATAGTTTGTTCCATGAGTGACTGCCCGGGCCTCGCACTAGGCTTTGACCGATGAGAGTGCTCTTTGCTGGCAGCCCCGATGTGGCACTACCCAGCCTCACGGCACTCCTCGAATCCCCTTCACAGGTGGTGGGGGTGCTAACACAACCCCCACGCCCTGTCGGGCGGAAACGGGTTGTCACCCCCACCGCGGTGGGGGCTTTTGCGGCGGAACACGGGCTCCCGGTCGCGACACCAAGAGATAGCGCTGAAATAATCGTGGCAGTTCGCGAGTGGGAACCAGAAATCGCGATTGTGGTGGCCTACGGTCGGCTCCTCACCGCCGAGGTACTCGACACGGTTCCCAACGGATGGTGGAACGTCCACTTTTCACTCTTGCCCCGATGGCGGGGGGCGGCGCCAGTGCCCCACGCCATCCTTGCGGGCGACCACACCACGGGAATCAGTATCTTTCGGATTGATGAAGGGCTTGACACCGGAGATGTCGCTCTGCAAGTGGAGCACCCTATCGCGACAGGGGTGTCGGCAACAGAGCTGCTCGATGAGCTTTCCCACCTCGCAGTAGAACCACTCCTGAACTTTCTCCAGAAGTCCAAGATGGGCCCTGTGCCCGTTGTTGCACAGCACGGCACGCCATCCTCTGCGGGTAAACCGGGAGTTGATTTTGGGGAGCTTGACTGGAGGGAAGATGCCCTAGCGCTGTTTCGCCGAATTCGCGCCGCCAACGCCGAGCCAGGAGCTTTCACGTCCCGGCGCGACACCGGGCAGCGAGTTCTGATACACAATGCCGCCGAAACGGAGGGGGAGGCGCCCCTGCGCCCAGGAGAACTACACACGGTTGACGGACGAGTTTTGGTTGGCACCGGGTCAGACCCCCTTGAGTTAGGGCTGGTCCAACCGTCCGGGAAAAAAGTAATGGCCGCGAGGGACTGGTTCCGAGGGTTGCCGTTAGGGGTTTCTTTTGGCGAGTAGAGCAGTGAGTTCGCGGGGCGTGGCTTTCGATGTGCTCCTCGAAGTTGCCACCCAGGATGCCTACACAAACCTCGTTTTGCCGCGGGTGCTGGGGTCCCATGCCCTCGAGTCGAGGGACCGTAATCTCGCCACAGAGTTGGTGTACGGATCTTCTCGGCGCCAGGGTGAGCTTGATGTGGTCCTCGAAGGTGCTGCCGGCAGGCCACTCACCGATTTCCAAACCGAAGTGCTCGTTATTTTGCGACTGGCGCTACACCAAATGCTATTCCTCCGGGTGCCTGACCACGCCGCAGTCGATGAGAGTGTGGAGTTAGCAAAAGAGAAGGGACTCCACCGAGCCACGGGCCTGATCAACGCCATTTTGCGCAATGTGACGCGCCAACCTGCGGAACACTGGATGGGCCTGATTGCGGGCAGGGAAAACCTGATTTCCTCCCACCCCACCTGGATTGCGACAGAGTTTGACCAAGCCCTGAAAATCTCCGGGGGCGAAGGACAGTTGATTGAGGCGCTAGAGGCCCACAACGTGTCACCCCTTGTGACCCTGGTGCACCTGCCGGGTTTTTCTCGGCCGGAAAGCAACCCGACCGTTTTTTCTCCGCTTGGAGCCGTGTTGGCCGGTGGAAACCCGAGTTCTGTTCCCGGTGTTGCCGATGGCAGAGTGCGGGTCCAGGACGAAGGCTCTCAACTTGCTGCTCTTCTGCTCTCACGGTTCGCTCCGCTAAAACCGGGCGAGCGGATACTGGATATGTGCTCGGGTCCTGGCGGAAAAACAGCGGTGCTCGGTGCGGATGCGCTGGACTCCGGTGCTGTCGTGGTGGCCTGGGAAAAAGCTCCCCATCGCGCACGATTGGTGGCCGCGTCGGTTGCTGCCATTACCCGACGGAATCGAGCTACCGTGACCGTGATTACGGGTGACGCTTTGACGCTTGCCGAGGAGTCCCAATCCTACGATCGGGTTCTCCTCGATGCGCCCTGCTCAGGATTAGGAGCCCTTCGACGCAGACCCGAAGCACGATGGCGTAAAGACCCAGCGGATCTTAGTTCACTCATCACCCTGCAAACTAAGCTTCTCCATCGAGCTCTGGATTTGGTGGCGGTCGGTGGGGTGGTGGCGTATGTCACGTGTTCACCGGTCATCCAAGAAACGGAGGGCGTCGTGAACAGTGTGATGGAGGCTCGGGGAGATAGCGAGCTTCTTGACACCCCGTCAATCTTGGACACCATTGCCACAAAGCCGGTCCCTGGTGCGGCACGGGGAAGTGCGGTTCAACTGTGGGGTTATCGGCACGGGTGTGACGACATGTTTATCCAGTTGCTTCGCCGAGTCTCATAGGTAGGCTTAAGGCGTGCACATCCGACTTCATCCCAGCATTCTTTCCGCTGATTTCGTCAATCTTGAACGAGAAGTCACCGCAATCTCTGCAGCAGATGCGGTTCATGTGGATGTTATGGACAACCATTTTGTGCCAGCACTTACTTTTGGGCCACACATGGTGAAACGTCTCGTGGAAGTCTCACCGATTCCGTTGGATGTTCACCTGATGATTGACAACGCTGATGAGCACGCGGCGCGCTACACCGAACTTGGCGCACACTCGGTCACGTTTCATGTTGAAGCTGCCAAGGACCCGCAAAAGATTATTGACGAAATCCATGCTTCCGGCGGGGAGGCGGGTATCGCCCTTAAACCTGGCACGCCACTCCAGGGCTACCAGGAGCTTTTTCACACCGCAGATCTGGTGCTCATCATGACGGTGGAGCCGGGAGCCGGTGGCCAAGCTTTTTTGAGTGAAATGATGCCCAAGCTTGATGAACTGGAGCGTTATTTGGCGGAACATGGTCTGTCGCCGTTGGTCCAAGTTGATGGCGGCATTACGGTGGAAACCTTGCCTGTCGCGTTGCGGCACGGAGCGAACACGTTCGTCGCCGGTTCTAGCGTTTATGGGCATGGAGTACCAGAGCACAACATTCGCGCGCTCCGCGCGGCTGCCGACGAGGGAGACAAATGAGTACCAAACCTGAAATAGAACCGCGGATGGAACCAGCACCTAGCGAATTGGTCTGGGTGGATGTTGTGGAGGGCCATGGCGACGCCGCTGCGCCAGGAGCTTTTGTCGAAGTTCACTATGTCGGTGTGGACTATGAAACGGGGGAAGAGTTTGATTCGTCCTGGAACAGGGGCGAAAGTATTGAGTTTCCCCTCCAGGGGCTCATTCGGGGCTGGCAGGAAGGGATTCCCGGCATGAAGGTTGGCGGCCGCCGCGAGTTGGTATGCCCACCTGATTGGGCGTATGGCGCCGCAGGTGGGGGACACCGACTCTCCGGCCAAACTCTGGTCTTTGCGATTGACCTCATCGCCACAAAGAATCCCTAAGCGGTAACCTTGGCTGGTGAAATCCTTTGACGAGCTCTTCAGCCAGCTGACAGAACACAAGAACACCCGTCCGGAAGGGTCCCGAACGGCAGAGTTGCTGGACGCTGGGGTTCATGCAATCGGGAAAAAAATTGTCGAAGAAGCTGCCGAAGTGTGGATGGCGGCGGAACACGAGAGCCGTGAACAACTAGCGGAGGAAATCTCGCAACTGATGTACCACCTTCAAGTGTTGATGGTGGCAAAAGATCTCACTCTTGAGGATGTGTATCGCACACTATGACAACCAGTCCTTTGCGTGTTGCTGTCCCCAATAAGGGCACTCTCTCGGAGACCGCCGTCGAAATGCTCGTTGAGGCCGGTTATGTGGGTCGACGTGACCAACGTGCACTCACCGTTCCGGATGTCAAAAATGGTGTGGAGTTTTTTTATCTTCGCCCCAAAGACATCGCCACCTATGTTGGCTCTGGAGCATTAGATGTCGGAATCACTGGTCGGGACCTCTTGCTGGACTCCAACAGCCAAGCAACAGAGATTGAAGCGCTCGGGTTTGGTGCTTCCACTTTCCGTTTTGCTGCGCCCGCAGCGCTTGATTCTCTCGACAAATTAGAGGGAAAGCGCATCGCTACGTCCTATCCGGTTCTGGTGGAGTCATTCCTTGCCGCCCACGGCGTGACGCCAATCCTTGTCACCCTTGATGGCGCTGTCGAGTCAGCTGTGAAGCTCGGCGTGGCGGATGCTGTTGCCGATGTTGTTTCTACCGGGGCAACGCTGAAGGCTCAAGGGTTGGAAGTTTTTGGTCCGGTTATCCTCGAGTCTGAGGCGGTGCTGATTTCTCGCGACTCGTCGCTCGAGGGGATCGAAACTCTTCGACGCAGGCTTCACGGTGTGTGGGTGGCAAAACAGTATGTTCTGATGGATTATGACCTGCCTCTCGTACTCCTGGAGGAAGCTTCCGCCATCACCCCTGGGCTGGAGTCACCGACAGTGTCACCGCTGAGGGACCCTGAGTGGGTGGCAGTCCGCGCAATGGTATCCAGGAGCGAGGTCAACCTCGTCATGGATGACCTCTACCTGCTGGGGGCTCGGGCAATCCTGGTGTCAGCTATTCACGCCGCCCGAATCTGATGGCACTGGCGATACGGGTGATTCCCTGCCTAGATGTCGATGGTGGTCGGGTGGTGAAGGGCGTGAACTTTGAGAATCTTCAAGACGCTGGTGACCCGGTGGAGTTGGCAGCGCTTTACAGCGCTCAGGGGGCGGACGAGCTGACATTTCTCGATGTCAGTGCAACCATTGACGCTAGAGACACCACCTTTGATCTTGTCAGGCACACCGCAGAGAACGTCTTCATCCCCTTGACCGTGGGCGGTGGCGTTCGCTCCATCCTCGATGTTTCCAAACTCTTAGAGTCAGGGGCTGACAAAATTAGTGTCAACAGTGCCGCACTTCACCGGCCAGAGCTGTTGAATGAAATTGCTCAACATTTTGGTTCCCAGGTGTGTGTCATTTCCGTTGATGCCAAGCGGGACCCCTCGATGCCGTCGGGTTTTGTCGTGACCACTCACGGTGGCCGGAAAACTGCGAACCGAGACGCCTTGGCGTGGGCTATCGAAGCCTGTGACCGGGGAGCGGGGGAGCTGCTGCTCAATTCCATTGATGCCGATGGCACAAAAAAGGGTTTCGATGTTGAAATGTTAGAAGCGTTTCGACCCCACGTTTCGGTTCCGTTGGTTGCTTCTGGAGGGGCCGGAGCGGCAGCGGATGGAGTGGCTGCGTACAAGGCGGGGGCAGATGCGATTCTGGCGGCCTCCATTTTTCATCACGATAAAGTAAGCATTTCCGAGGTGAAATCTCACCTCCAGGCAGCGGGAGCGATCATTCGATGACGTCAACACCATGGGTCGTGGCCACGGAGCCCACCCTTCTGGACCGCGCCATTTTTAATGACCAAGGGCTCATCCCCGCCATTGCGCAGGACTCCTCCTCTCGCGCAGTGTTGATGATGGCGTGGATGAATAGGGAAGCTCTGGAGGCGACGCTCCGAGAGGGCAGGGTCACCTATTTCTCCCGTTCGCGTCAGGAACTCTGGCGGAAGGGCGACACCAGCGGACACACCCAACACGCCACGAGAATTCGGCTTGACTGCGATGGTGACGTCTTGCTCCTTGATGTCGTCCAGGAGGGGCCCGCGTGTCATACCGGGGCTACCAGTTGCTTTGACTCCGAGACGTCCCATGACTGACACCACGAAGGAAGAATTTCTGCACCACGCGGCGACCAGGAGCGTTACCCCGGTTCTTCGGAGACTTTTTGTGGACAGCGAAACCCCGATGGGGCTCTACCGCAAACTCGGCAACACTCTTGGTTCGTTTTTACTGGAATCCGCCGATCAAGCCGGTGCATGGTCGCGATACTCCTTCCTGGGCGTTTCGGTCCACGGAATTTTGACGGAGCACCACGGTGTTGCTCAGTGGCGCGACAGCGGTATGAGTTCCGACACTGCTTTTGGTGACACAATCCCCCAAAATCCGCTTGACGCGCTCCGAGCGTTGAATGACTATTGGTTGAGTGACCCTGTGCCCGGTATGCCACCTTTCCCGGGTGGCCTGGTGGGCCATATTGGGTGGGATATGGTGCGCCATCTGGAGTCACTGCCACACGCTCCGGAATCAACGCATGAAGTGCCACCGATGTTTCTTTCGCTGGTGAAAGATTTTGTTGCCATCGACCACCAGACCTCGGAAGTTGTCCTGGTGGCTCTCGTCCACGACCATGAAGGTGCGGGGGAGTCCGATTATTGTGAGGCAGTTGCTCGTCTTGATGCGTTGCACCGGATTCTCGCTACACCCACGCCATCAACCTTGCACCGAAGAGCAAACATTGAGCATGTGGCACCTGTACCCAGCATCGACAAGGAAACATTCCTCGGGATGGTGGCCAAAGCAAAGCAACACATCACCGATGGTGACGTTTTCCAGGTGGTGTTGTCTCAGGCCTTCCATGAAGAGGTCAGCGCTAGTGCTCTGGAGGTCTATCGGGTTCTTCGACAGGTCAACCCGAGCCCTTACATGTACCTCTTGGAATGCGAGACAACCTCCGGTGTGCCCTACCAAGTGGTTGGGTCGTCACCGGAAGCCCTCGTGACAATTTCGCACGGGAAAGTTGTGTCCCACCCGATTGCTGGTTCGCGCCCCCGAGGGCAAACACCGGGGGAAGACGCTGAATTTGCGCAGTCACTGCAAGATGATGCCAAAGAAAAAGCGGAGCACCTTATGTTGGTCGACCTTGCGCGCAACGATCTCTCGAAAGTCGCAAAACCAGGGTCGGTGGAGGTCACTCAGTTCATGCAGGTGGAACGGTTCAGCCACATCATGCACTTAGTATCCACCGTTGAGGGGGACCTGCGCTCTGATGCCTCCAGTGTTGATGTGTTTGAGGCAACTTTCCCCGCTGGCACCCTCAGCGGCGCGCCTAAACCGCGGGCACTCGAGATTATCGATGATCTCGAACCTGCGGGGCGCGGAGTTTACGGCGGAGTAGTCGGATATTTCGGTCACAGCGGCGATGCCGATCTTGCCATCACGATCCGCACGTTATGGATGAGCGAAGGTTCCGCCATTGTTCAAGCAGGGGCAGGCATTGTTGCGGATTCTGACCCGGAAACGGAGTATCTCGAGACTCTTCACAAAGCAAGCGCGCCTGCGAGGGCCATTCGCCTTGCTAACGCTTTGGAATCGGGAAACGCATGAAGCTGTGGCACCACCTGTTGAGTATTTCTGGTGCCGGAATTTCCCTGATTGCCTTCACCACCACGTGGTGGCAGGGAACCCTGGTCTCGGGCCAAACTTTTAGACTCTCCGGTACAGATTCAGAACCCCTCGCCTGGAGCGTCAGTCTGGCAATGGGGGCCGCCTACGTGGCCGCCCTACTTTTGAAGGGATTCGCTCGGCGTTGTGCTCTCGGTATCCAGTCGCTATCAGCTCTGGGGGCAGGTTGGGCGCTACTTGCTAATAGTGGTGCGCCGACAATTGCGCTGCAGTCCGCTATCGAAGGTTTGACAGGTATCGCGGGTGTGGATGCCCTGGCACTGCTGGACCAAGTGACGGGCGGTGGTCAAGAATGGGTTGCTCTTGGTGCCGCGGCGTTGGCCTTTCTTGGCGGAATTTTGGGACAGTTCGACACTCGGGGGGCTCCCACGCGTGACCGATACTCTATGGGTGGTGGCGCCGCTCACCCGCAGGATTCGCAGGGCGCCTGGGATTCACTCAGCGAAGGCGTGGACCCCACCACTCAGTAGAATATGAGAACGACCCCACAAGGAGCATGATGAGTACCAGTAGTGACACCGCCGGACACGGGCATTCTCCAGCAGCGTGGACTGCTGTCATTGTGATGATTATTACGCTTTCCATCGGAACCGTAGCGTTTTTCTTTGCGATGTGGTGGTTAGTCATTGCGAGCCTTATTGCCACTGTGCTCGGTTGGGGCCTCGGTTTCTTGCTTGCCTCCATGGGGTGGGGAGTCAACGGCCCCAAATATCAGCCCAAAGGACACTAAGTGCTGCAAGGTCTTTACGAGGGCGCGCGCGAAGATGCCAAAATCCGCGAGAAATCTCTGTCTTTGCATGACGCAGAGCAAATTGCCCGTCGTGTCAACCCTGTGCGGAGCGCCCTGTTGGCCCTCGCTCCGAGGGAGCACATCCACGTCATTGCCGAAATTAAGCGCAAAAGCCCTTCGAAGGGTGAGTTGGCAGAAATCGCAGATCCCGTCTTGTTGGCTCAGCAGTACGAAGCTGGTGGGGCGAGCATGATCAGTGTTTTGACAGAAAGTCGATCATTCGGGGGTTCCTTGCAGGATCTCGCCAACGTTTCCGCTGCGGTATCAATTCCCGTGCTGCGGAAGGACTTCCTCGAATCGGAATATCAGATTGTGGAAGCCCGTGCCCACGGGGCAGACGCCGTACTGTTGATTATGGCGGGCCTCACGGATGAGCGAGCTGCCCGACTGCTTCTTGTCGCGAAAGAATGGGGTATGGAGGCTTTGGTGGAGGCCCATACGCCGACTGAGGTGGACCGTGCCATTGCGATCGGGGCAGATATTGTCGGGGTTAACGCTCGGGACCTCGCCACCTTTGAGCTGGATCCAACACTTTTTCGTGCGATGGTGCCCCGTTTTCCCGAGGGCGTGATTAGAGTTGCGGAGTCAGCGGTAGGAAATTTACAGGATGTGACCCGGTACCGTGAGCAAGGAGCACACGCTGTGTTGATAGGCGAAGCTTTAGTGACGGGGGAAAACCCCATGGAGCGAGTGAAGGAGTTTGTGGCGGCATGAGCGAGAAATTATCTCTTGTTGAAGGTCCCTACTATGGCGAATTTGGTGGCCGTTTTGTGCCGGAATCCCTCATTCACGCCCTCGATGAGCTCGAAGGGGCGTATCGGGCGGCAAAATCTGATCCTGCGTTCCAGGCTGAGCTCGCACATTTACACAAGACGTACACCGGACGGCCTTCGATCATCACCGAAGCGCAACGTTTTGGTGAGCATTGCGGTGGTGCGCGTATTTTCTTGAAGCGTGAGGACCTTAATCACACCGGCAGCCACAAAATTAATAACGTTTTGGGACAGGCCCTGCTGGCGAAAAGGTTGGGCAAAAATCGCTTGATTGCGGAAACCGGCGCCGGTCAGCACGGAGTTGCCACAGCAACAGCGGCAGCCCTCATGGGTATGAGCTGTGTCGTGTATATGGGTGAGGTTGATACCGAACGTCAGGCGCTGAACGTCGCTCGAATGCGGCTTCTGGGGGCCGAGGTTGTCGCGGTCACGACCGGTTCACGCACCCTCAAAGACGCCATCAACGACGCTATGCGTGACTGGGTGGCAAGCGTTGACACAACGCACTACCTACTTGGCACGGTCGCAGGCCCACATCCCTTTCCCCTGATGGTGCGCGACTTTCACTCTGTCATTGGTGTGGAGGCTCGCGCTCAAATGTTAGAGCTCACAGGGGCACTACCCACCGCGGTGACCGCGTGTGTTGGTGGCGGTTCCAATGCGATGGGAATCTTCCACGCATTCCTCGACGATGACGACGTGCGCCTTCTCGGGTATGAAGCCGGAGGGGACGGGGCGGATACTCCCCACCACGCTGCCACCATCACTAAGGGGAAGCCTGGCATGCTCCACGGTGCGCGCTCCTTGGTGCTCCAGGATGAAGATGGTCAAACCATCGAGTCCCACTCCATTTCTGCGGGTCTTGACTATCCCGGTGTTGGTCCTGAACACGCGTGGTTGGCAGGCATCGGTCGCACCGAATATGTGCCCATCACAGATGATCAAGCCATGCAGGCGCTGCGTTTACTCTCCCAGACAGAGGGTATTATTCCCGCCATTGAGACCGCACACGCGCTCGCCGGCACGCAAATGCTCGGACAAGAGCTGGGGGAAGAAGCGACAATTCTCGTGTCATTGAGCGGTCGTGGTGATAAAGACATGGAGACTGCCGGACGCTACTTCCACCTGTTTGAGCCCGGTAGCGGACTATGACCCTGAGTGTTGCCGAGACGATTGCGCAACGTAAGGCAGAAGGCCATGGCACGCTCGTGGCATACCTGCCGTTGGGTTATCCAGATTTGGAACAGAGCATTTTGGCCAGCATTGCTGTATTGAATGCGGGGGCTGACGTATTGGAGCTTGGCGTCCCCTACAGTGATCCCGTCATGGATGGCACCGTGATTGCTAAGGCAACACAGACTGCGTTGGAAAACGGTTTTAAGTTGCATCAAGTTTTTCCAGCAATCGAGCGCATCACCGCCGCAACCCACAAACCTGTTTTGGTCATGACCTACTGGAACCCTGTGGTCCAGTACGGTGTGGAGGCTTTCGCCACCGACTTGCGATCCGCTGGGGGTTCTGGGCTGATCACCCCCGACCTCATCCCGGATGAAGCGGGGGAGTGGCTCGAGGTTTCTGAGCGGTTAGATTTGGAGCGTGTGTTCCTGGCGGCTCCATCGTCCTCTGATGAGCGACTCCACACTTCAGCTGAACTATCCCGCGGCTTCGTGTATGCCGTGTCAACGATGGGGATAACCGGAGCCCGTGACGACGTCGATTCTTCGGCCAAAAAACTTGTGGCCCGAATTTACGAGCAAGGTGCCCCGGCAACGTGTGTTGGGTTAGGTATCTCGACTGCGCAACACGTCTCGGACGTAGTCTCGTTTGCTGACGGCGCCATTGTGGGCTCGGCTCTGGTGCGGGCTCTCACCGCAGGGGGAGTAGACGCGGTCGCGGAATTGACGGAAGGCCTCGCCTCCGGCACCAAACGGAACTAGTAGCCTGAAGGCTTACGAGAGGTAGTGATGGATTTCAACGGTATTCCAAGCCCTGACGCCGCATGGCGCTCCTTCAATATTGGGCAGTGGTTGCGTGATCTTGGCCTCGAGTGGTTTGGCCTGAACCTCCAGGTGAATGCCTACGCGCTGTTCATCTTGTTGGGAATTGGTTTGGCCCTGTGGATTAGCAATACCCGCTTGGTCCGACGAGGAGCCGAACCCTGGATTGTCCTGGACATCGCCCTGTGGGCTGTTCCCTTTGGAATCCTCGGCGGCCGTCTTTACCACGTGATTACACACCCTGCCGATTACTTCTTTGACGGTGCTGACCTGCTGCGGATTTTTTATGTTTGGGAAGGCGGTCTTGCTATTTTTGGCGGGATTTCCCTTGGTGCGGTCGGCGCCTACATTGGTGCACGCCGTGCTGGTATTCGCTTTAGTGCCTACGCAGATGCTTTAGCGCCGGGACTCCTCGTCGCCCAAGCCATGGGCCGCATGGGGAACTACTTCAACCAGGAACTTTTCGGGGCGCCCACGGCGTTGCCCTGGGGCCTCCAGATTGACCGCCCAAACGGTGCCATACCGGTGGGCCTGCCCGAGGACACGCTGTTTCATCCCACTTTCGCTTATGAAATGCTGTGGAACCTGGTGGGCGCGATTGTCCTGGTGTGGGTGGGTCACAAGCTGACGTTGCAATGGGGTCGCCAATTGGGTCTTTATTTGGTCTGGTATGGAGTGGGGAGAGCATTCCTAGAAACACTGCGACTAGACCCAGCAGAGCTTCTGTTGGGCGTGCGAGTCAACATTTGGGGTGCCTTTGCAGCTATTGCCCTGGGCCTCCTCATTTTTGTTGTCCAAGGTAGACGTCACACGGGCGAAGAACCGAGTCCTTACCGTCCCGGCCGTGAATGGATTCAGGAACCTGGGTTAGAATCTGAAGACAGTTTTTATGTCGTCTTGGATGACCAGGCAGGCGACACTGAGAATAGTGGGACCACGGTCACAAACCCAAAAAGTTCCCGCCCCTCATAACGTCCACGGGCCAATGTCGTCCCACCTTCTGCAAAAATCTAGGATGGTGACATGTCTTCACGCACGCCCTTTGAACGGTGGAATACCGCTCCCAAGGCCGAGGGGCTTTACAACTCTGACCACGACCGCGATGCCTGTGGGCTCGCCATGGTGGCGACCCTGCGGGGAACCCCCGGACACGACATTGTAGAAAAAGCACTCGAAGCCCTCCGCAACCTTGAGCACCGCGGTGCGGTCGGATCTGACCAAGGAACAGGGGATGGAGCGGGGATCGTCACACAGATCCCCGACACGTTCTTCCAAAAAGTTGTTGACTTCCCACTGCCCGCCAAAGGGCGGTACGCCGTTGGTTGCGCTTTCTTGCCGGTGGACGCACAGGAGCGAGCTAGGGAGAAGTCCCAGATCGAAGCGATATCGGGCGAAGAGGGACTTACGGTGCTCGGCTGGCGGGATGTTCCTATCAACCCGGAAATCCTGGGGGACCTGGCGCGCTCGGCAATGCCGGCTTTTGAACAGCTTTTCTTATCCGGACCCGATGGCACAACTGCGGGTGTGGATCTTGACCGCCTCACATTCCGTGTGCGCAAGCGGGCCGAACGGGAGTTGGGGTCCTATTTCCCCTCGCTCTCTTCCCGCACGATGGTGTATAAGGGCATGGTCACGACTCTTCAGCTGGAACCGTTTTACGAAGATTTAAGTTCACCCGATTTTCATTCCACGCTGGCGCTGGTCCATTCGCGTTTTTCCACGAACACTTTCCCTTCGTGGCCGCTCGCCCAGCCTTTTAGGATGATCGCGCACAACGGCGAAATCAACACCATCCGTGCCAACCGGAACTGGATGCGTGCTCGACAAAACCAGCTTTCCTCCGAGGTGCTGGGCGACCTGCAGCCTCTCATGCCGATTGTTTCTGAGGGCGGCTCCGACTCGGCGTCCTTTGACGAAGTTGTGGAACTGCTCACTCTTTCGGGTCGCTCACTTCCTCACGCCATCATGATGATGGTTCCCGAGGCGTGGGAGAACCAGGTCGATATTGACCCCAAAGTTCGAGATTTTTATGAGTACCACTCGATGATGATGGAGCCGTGGGACGGACCAGCAGCGCTCGTCTTTACCGATGGGTCACTGGTGGGGGCAACCCTCGATCGCAATGGCCTGCGACCAGGACGCTACGTCATCACCTCGGACGGGTTGGTCATTCTGGCCAGTGAAATTGGTGTTCTTGATGTGGACCCCTCCACCGTGGTTCGCAAAGGGCGTTTGCGTCCCGGTTCCATGTTGTTGGTGGACACCGTTGAAGGTCGCCTCATTGAAGACCAAGAGCTTAAACAGCAACTTGCGCACGAAAAACCGTGGGGCGAATGGGTGCGGGACAACCGCATTGAATTTGCCAAACTCCCGGAGCGTGAACACATCATTCACACACCAACCTCTATTCAACGCCGTCAACGCACCTTCGGTTACACCGAAGAAGAGGTGCGGATACTTCTGGCACCCATGGGTAAAAATGCTGCAGAGCCGCTCGGTGCGATGGGTTCTGACACCCCCATTGCTGCCATCTCCGACCGGCCACGGCTTATTTTTGACTACTTCACGCAACAATTTGCCCAGGTCACCAATCCCCCCTTGGACTCCATCCGGGAAGAGATTGTGACATCCATGTCCGGCGGTCTTGGTCCCGAGCGAAACTTGCTGGACGCAACACCGGGGCACGCGACACAGGTGTCGCTCGACTTTCCCGTCATTGATAACGACGAGCTGGCAAAAATTGGTCATCTGAAGCTCCCCGACGGTGAAACCGCGTCCCACACGCTCGGTGGTCTGTACCGCGTGGATGAGGGCGCATTGGGTCTGGAAGCGCGTCTCCAGGAGCTCTGTCTCGAAGCTGATTCGGCGATAGACCGGGGGGCAATGTTCCTCATCTTGAGCGACCGGGACTCCAACCAAGACCTGGCGCCGATTCCGTCCCTGCTGATGCTCTCGGCCATCCACCACCACTTGATTCGCGGCAATAAGAGGATGCAAGTGGGCCTAGTCGTGGAATCCGGTGACGTGCGCGAAGTCCACCACGTGGCCCTCCTGATCGGCTTTGGTGCCTCCGCGGTTAACCCTTATCTCGCCATGGAGACCGTCGAATTGCTCGCGAGAACTGGGGTCATTCAGGCAGTTGCCCCCGAAGTCGCGGTTCGCAACGTCATCAAAGCCCTCGGTAAGGGTGTGCTCAAAATCATGAGCAAGATGGGGATATCGACCGTTGCTTCTTACGCTGGAGCGCAGGCCTTTGAGGCCATTGGTCTCAGTCGGGAGCTGGTGGATTCATATTTCTCCGGCACCACAACGGTAATCGGCGGCGTGGGTCTCTCGGTGATCGCGCAAGAGAACGAGGCGCGCCATCGCCTGGCCTATCCCATCTCACAGGGGGCAAACCCACACGAAGTGCTTCCCGTTGGTGGGGAGTACCAGTGGCGTAGGGAAGGCCCTCCGCACCTGTTCAACCCTGAGACGGTGTTCACACTTCAACATGCCACCCGGTCGAAAAGTTTTGAAGTATTCCGCCATTACACCCACAGCGTGGATGACCAAGCGGAACGCTTGATGACGCTTCGGGGCTTGTTTAGGCTCAAAACCGAAGACCGCCAGCCAGTTCCTCTCGACGAGGTGGAACCCGCCAGCGCCATCATTGCCCGGTTCACCACCGGTGCGATGAGTATGGGAGCAATATCCCCCGAAATGCACGAGACGCTTGCCATCGCCATGAACGAACTGGGTGCGCGCTCCAACACGGGCGAGGGTGGCGAATCGCCGGAGCGTCTGCGAGACCCGCAACGTCGGAGCAAAATCAAACAGGTTGCCTCGGGTCGCTTTGGTGTGACAAGTTTCTACCTCAGCATGGCGGACGATCTGCAAATAAAGATGGCTCAGGGCGCCAAACCTGGTGAAGGCGGACAACTTCCGGCGAACAAGGTGTATCCCTGGATTGCCTCACTCCGCCATGGAACCCCCGGTGTGGGGCTTATCTCGCCACCACCGCACCACGACATTTACTCCATTGAGGACCTCAAGCAGCTCATTTTTGACCTGAAGAGGGCGAACCCCAGTGCCAGAGTGCATGTGAAGCTGGTGAGCCAATCCGGTATTGGAGCCGTAGCGACGGGTGTTGCCAAAGCAAAAGCCGATGTGGTGTTGATTTCTGGACACGATGGTGGAACTGGGGCAAGCCCGCTGAACTCCCTAAAACACGCGGGAACCCCGTGGGAGATTGGTCTTGCAGAGGCGCAACAGACGTTGGTGACCAACAACCTGCGCGGTCGGATCACCCTCCAGGTTGACGGTCAAATGAAAACCGGCCGGGACGTCATCATTGCCGCATTACTGGGCGCAGAAGAGTACGGTTTTGCGACGGCACCCATGGTTGTGAGTGGCTGCATTCTGATGCGGGTTTGCCACCTGGATACCTGTCCGGTAGGGGTGGCAACTCAGAATCCTGAGCTTCGGAAACGTTTCAGCGGAACACCCGAGTTTGTGAAGACGTTCTTTGAATACCTGGCGGAAGAAGTGCGGGAGTACCTAGCATCCCTCGGTTTCCGTTCTCTCGCGGAAGCCATTGGCCAAGCCGGCCTGTTGGACGTAGATAAAGCCATTCACCACTGGAAAGCGGATGGTCTTGACCTTCAGCCCATTTTGTCAACGCACCACCTCCAGACGAACTTTGCCCTGCACAGGGTAGAGGGTCAAGACCACGAATTGGACCAGCACTTTGACCAACAACTGATCGAGCAGGCTAAGCCTGCCCTCGAAGACGGCACTGCCGTCGACATCAGTCTCCCGATTCGCAATACCGAAAGAGCCGTCGGGACGATGCTCGGGCATGAGGTGACGCGCCGCTTCGGCGAGCAGGGTCTCCCCAGTGAAACAATCCGGATCGCCTTAGCAGGTTCAGCCGGCCAGTCGCTCGGGGCTTTTTTGCCCGGTGGAATCACCATCACCCTCACCGGTGACGCCAACGACTACGTTGGCAAAGGCCTCTCCGGGGGTTCTGTGGTGATGAAACCACACCGTGACTCTGTCTTTGCTCCCGAACGAAACGTCATTGCCGGAAACGTCATTGGGTATGGTGCCACGTCCGGGACTCTGTTCCTCTCCGGTGTCGTGGGAGAGCGTTTTCTTGTTCGGAACTCTGGCGCCACCGCGGTTGTCGAGGGGGTGGGGGACCATGCGCTGGAATACATGACCGGTGGACTCGCCCTGATTCTGGGAGAAACCGGGCGCAACGTCGGTGCTGGAATGTCCGGTGGAACAGCCTATGTTCGTAACCTCAAACCAGAGCGACTCAACAAGGAAGCAATGGCCTCGGGTGAACTTGAGGTTGGCCCCCTGGGGAGTGGCGACGCACAAATTGTTCTCGATCTGCTCGCAAAGCACTCAGAACTGACCGGTTCTCCCTTGGCTGGGAGGCTACTCGAAGATGTCGAGGGGACCCTCGCGAGTATTCACAAGGTGACAGCACGGGATTTCCAAGCTGTCATGAGAACCCGTGCCCAGGCGAACATTGAGGGTCTTGACCCCGATGGGGACGAAGTGTGGGACCGTATTTTGGAGGTGACCGGTGGCTGACCCCCGCGGATTCATTAAATACACCGAGCGAGAAGTTCCGGCGCGTCGACCGGTAGAGGTGCGCATTAGCGACTGGCGGGAAGTTTACGGAGCAGCAGACCCTGCCGCCCTCACACGTCAAGCGAGCCGCTGTATGGACTGTGGAGTGCCGTTTTGCCACCAGGGTTGTCCACTAGGAAACCTCATTCCAGAGTGGAATGACCTTGTGCACCGTGGTGATGGAAAAGGGGCCATTGAGCGCCTTCACGAGACCAATAACTTTCCCGAATTTACGGGTCGGCTGTGCCCTGCTCCCTGTGAGTCTTCCTGCGTGTTGGGCATCAACCAGCCCGCGGTGACTATCAAAAACATCGAGGTTTCGATCATCGACCAGGCGTGGGCAAACGGTTGGGTGCAACCGGTACCCCCGGGCCGTCTGAGTGGTAAAACTGTGGCGGTTGTGGGCAGTGGACCCGCCGGTCTGGCTGCTGCGCAGCAACTCACCCGCGTGGGACACACGGTGGCCGTGTTTGAGAGAGACGATCGCATCGGTGGGCTTTTGCGCTACGGGATCCCTGATTTCAAAATGGAGAAGCGTCATTTGGACCAGCGCCTGGCGCAAATGCAAGCCGAAGGTACCCGCTTCCGGGCCGGTGTCGAGATTGGCGTGGATATCACCTGGGAAGACCTGCACGAGCGCTACGACGCTGTCATCGTGTCGACCGGCGCCAATGTGCCCCGCGAGCTTGACATTCCTGGCCGGGATCTTCTGGGCATTCATCACGCCATGGACTTTTTGACCCCCAGCAATCACGTCCAGGCGGGCGACACCGTGACAAGCCTGATTTCTGCGGAAGGCAAACATGTGGTGATACTCGGCGGTGGAGACACCGGGGCTGACTGCTTAGGCACCGCGCACCGGCAGCACGCGCTCTCCACGACCATGCTGGCTATCGGCATGAAGCCTCCACTTGAGCGCAACGAAGAAACCCCCTGGCCTCTCGATCCTGTGTTGTTTGAAGTCCAAAGCGCCCACGAAGAAGGTGGCGCGCGCGAATTCCTCGCCTCGACTGTCGAATTTTTAGCGAATAGCGCGGGCGAAGTCCGCGCGGTAGTTGTGGCAGAAACGGAGTACCGCGACGGAGGTAGGTTCCCGAAACCGGGAACCGAGCACGAGATTCCTGCCGATTTAGTGTTATTGGCCCTTGGTTACCGTGGAGCAGAGCACGCAACGCTCACGGACCAGCTTGGTGTGGGGGTTGATGGCAAAGGAAACCTTGGGCGCCAGAAAGACTATTCGACCGACAAAGAGGGCGTTTTTGTTGCGGGTGACGCGGGTCGGGGCGCTTCCCTCATTGTCTGGGCAATTGCCGAAGGGCGCGCCGTAGCAGCGCAGGTCGATGAATATTTGGAAGGCGCTACGCTGTTACCCGCGCCGGTCACCGCTTACGACCGCGCGCTTCACGCCTAGCACAAGGAATCCATGAGACGCGCAAAAATCGTTGCCACGCTTGGCCCGGCAACGGCCAGCTACGACAACATTCGGTCCCTACTCGACGCGGGGGCCGACGTTCTGCGGATGAATTTATCCCACGGGTCTCATGACGTTCACGAAGAGATTTACGCCAATGTCCGGCGGGCAGCAGCCGACGCAAATAAGCCGGTCGGGGTTCTTGTCGACCTCCAGGGTCCCAAAATCCGGCTCGAGAAGTTTGTCAACGGGCCCCACGAGCTCCGCAATGGCGACACCTTCACGATTACCACTCGAGACGTTGAGGGCACAAAAGACCTCGTTGGTACCACCTACAAAGGGCTTCCCGGGGATGTGAAGGCCGGCGACACGTTGCTGATTGATGACGGAAAAATCCGGCTCGAAGCAGTGTCCTCGGGTGCAGAAGATGTCGTGACGACCGTAATTGTCGGCGGGATGGTGTCCAATAACAAGGGGATAAACCTCCCGGGCGTGGCCGTCTCAGCCCCCGCACTTTCCGAAAAAGATGAGGATGACCTGCGTTGGGGCCTGGCCCTGGGCTGCGACTTCATTGCTTTGAGCTTCGTCAGAAATGCGTCTGACGCCACCCGGGTAAGAGAAATTATGCGCGAGGAGGGCCGGACGGTCCCCATCATCGCAAAAATCGAAAAGCCCCAAGCCGTGGACGCCCTCGAGGAAATCATTGACGCCTTTGACGCCATCATGGTCGCGCGTGGTGACCTCGGTGTTGAATTGCCGCCTGAGACGGTTCCCATTGTTCAAAAACGCGCCATCGAGCTGTGTCGCAGGATGGCAAAACCCGTCATCGTGGCAACCCAAATGCTCGAGTCCATGATTGACTCACCCGTCCCCACGCGAGCTGAGACCTCAGACGTTGCCAACGCCGTGCTCGACGGAGCTGATGCCGTGATGTTGAGTGGCGAAACCAGTGTGGGGAAGTTCCCTTCCATCACCGTCGCCACGATGGCCCGTATTTTGGAATCGTCCGAAGTCCATGGTCTCGATCGAATCCCACCACTGGGGTCAAAACCCCGCACCCAGGGTGGTGCTATTACGCTTGCGGCTGCAGAAGTTGCGGAGTTCGTAGAAGCAAAATTCCTCTGCGTTTTCACCGAATCTGGCGACTCGGCACGGAGAATGTCACGACTGCGATCCCCAATTCCGATGTTAGCTTTCACGCCGTCGGAGGAAGTCCGTCGGAAAATGTCCCTGGTCTGGGGGATTGAGTCGCACGCAGTACCACGCGTCACCCACACGGATGCAATGTATCCACAAGTCGATCAGACAATTTTGGAGAGTGGCATGGCAGAGGTCGGCGACAAGGTTGTGGTGATCTCCGGGTCCCCTCCAGGAACCCCGGGCTCAACCAACGACTTACGTGTGCACGTAGTGGGGGATGCCGAACACGGTGCTGCCCCCGCATGGCAAAGCGCCTAAATAAGTGCCGGATGTGGGATTTGAACCCACACGCCCTTTCGGACAAAGCATTTTGAGTGCTCCGCGTCTGCCATTCCGCCAATCCGGCCTGTCACGCCCATGGGCGCCCCTCGACAATACCCTAGGCTTGGTGCGTGAGCGAAAACGAGAGTAGTGCCCCCGCTAAACGTCGGGTCGTCGTGGCGGAAGATGAGTCACTCATTCGTATTGACATTGTCGAAACGCTCACAGATAACGGTTTTGAGGTAGTGGGCGAAGCTGCTGACGGCGAAAAAGCGGTGGCACTGGTGGAAGAGCTCCTCCCTGATCTGGTAGTGATGGATGTCAAAATGCCACTACTGGATGGCATCTCGGCAGCCGAAATTATTACCCGAAAAAATCTTGCACCCGTGGTGTTATTAACGGCTTTTTCCCAACGGGAGCTCGTAGAGCGTGCTGCCGAAGCGGGGGCCCTGGCGTATGTCGTCAAGCCCTTCACGCCCAGTGACCTCATTCCAGCGATCGAGGTTGCTCTTTCCCGCGCGCGCCAGATTGCAGCGCTAGAAGATGAGGTTAGTGACCTTGCAGAGCGCCTTGAAACCCGGAAAATATTGGACCGCGCAAAAGGTATTTTGAACAACACGATGGGGCTTCCAGAGCCGGAAGCTTTCCGTTGGATTCAAAAAGCTTCCATGGATCGACGCCTGACCATGCGTGAGGTTGCGCAGACGGTAATCGACCAGTTGTCGGAAAAATCGGATAATCCCGAAATTTAGCTCGGCTGGTCGCGGAGAAAGTTCGTCATCCGGACGGTAGAAAGCCTCTCACCGGCGTCGTTTCGAATAGTGATTTGGTGGGTGGCAAGAGTCCGCCCTAACGTCAATGCTTCGCAGGTGGCGGTCACAACGCCTTCGGTGGCAGATTTGGAATGTGTTGCGTTAATTTCGATTCCCACGGCAATCCGCCCAGGTCCCGCGTGAATTGCCGAGGACATGGACCCGAGCGACTCCGCAAGGACAACATGTGCACCGCCGTGCAAAAGCCCTATCACTTGCCGGTTTCCTTCCACCGGCATGGTGGCGACAGAACGTTCGGCGCTGAGCTCCAGAAGTTTGATTCCCATTTTCTGCGCCAGCTGACCGCCGCCGGTTTCTACCAACCGCGTGATCAGTTCGGGGTCCATATCAGCGGGGAATAGCGTCATTTCTGCTCCTAGGAGTGCGGACCAGCCCGATAGGCTGACCCTGTGAGCGACAAGCCTACCTTGATGGTGATTGATGGGCATTCCCTTGCATTCAGGGCTTTTTACGCCCTTCCCCTCGACAGTTTTGTTACCCCTGAGGGCCAACACACAAACGCTATTCATGGTTTCATTTCAATGTTCCTGGGTCTCGTCAAAAAGGAAAATCCAAGCCATATTGCCGTAGCTTTTGACCTTTCCCGTTATTCCTTTCGGACCCGGATTTATCCTGAATATAAGGGCACTCGGGGGGAAACACCGGCGGAATTTATTGGCCAAGTTCCCCTGCTCCAGGAAGCACTGCACGCCATGGGGGTGGTGACCCTCACCAAAGAGGATTATGAGGCTGATGACATCCTTGCCACACTCGCCACCACCGCCTCTGCTGAAGGCCTGAACGTTTTGGTCGTGTCAGGCGATAGAGACACTTTTCAACTGGTGACCGACACCGTGACTGTGCTGTACCCGAGCGCTCGAGGCGTGCAAGAGCTCAAGCGCTACACCCCCGAAGCGGTAGAGGAACGCTACGGCGTAAAACCACAGCAATACCCTGAAATTGCAGCCCTTGTGGGGGAGACCAGCGACAATTTGATCGGAATTGACAAGGTGGGAGAGAAAACCGCTGTCAAATGGATCACTCAGTATGGGTCCCTCGATGCGGTGCTCGCCGCAGCGGAGGATATTAGCGGTGTTGTGGGAAACAACCTGCGCGAGCAGAAACAGCGCGCCATCTTGAATCGAGAGCTCAATCATCTCCTCACCGATGTGGATCTTGGGGTGGCACTCTCCGATCTTGAACGGCAGCCCATCAATGTCGACGCGGTTCAAGAAGTGTTCACAAAACTCGCGTTTCGCACTCTCAAAGACCGTGTGTTGACTCTCGCGGGTGCCGACACCACGGCGCCTACCCCCGCCACAGAGACACCCTCGCTTTCCGAAATGCCCGCAGAGTTCACCCTGGTGGACGAGGAGCTTTCTCGTTGGCTTACGGACCGAAAAGCGGAATCACTCGGTGTTGTGGTCCGCACCACAGCATCGGGAATCAGCGAAGTTGGGATTGCCCACGGGGATCATGCCCTCCGCGTTCCCTGGATAGAGGGCAGCAAGGACCACGTCCCGCTGGTGGAAGCCCTGCAGGGGCAGGATCACCACTGGGTTTATTTTCATGCCAAACCTCAGCTGACGGCCCTCAGAGAGGGAGGCGTGCGCGCCACCGCGCCGCACGGCGACGGGTACCTGGTGTCCTGGATTCTGCGACCCTCGGGAAAATCGCGCGTGTTAGGTGAACTCGTCGAAACCCACCTTGGTTTTACGTTGCCAACCCCACAGGCTGACCAGTTGTTGCCGGAGGAGACTCACGCGGGCGTGGGACAAGAAGCGTGGTGCGCTTTGGGGGTCTGGCGACAACTTTCCCTAGACCTGGATGAAGGCTCATCAGAGGTCCTGAAGACCATTGAACTGCCTCTCACTGCGATTCTTTCGGACATGGAACGTCGCGGTATTGGGAGTGACAAAGAGGAGCTGGATTCCTTAGAGCACGAACTCGGCCAGGATGTTGCTGCCCACGAAGCCTCGGCGTTCGCAGCTTTAGGCCATGAAGTTAATCTCGGCTCCCCAAAACAACTTCAAGCGGTGTTGTTTGAGGAGCTCAATATGCCGAAAACCCGGGCAACAAAAACGGGGTACACCACGGATGCGCAAGCTCTGGGTGAGCTTCAACTCACCAATCCGCACCCTTTCCTTGACTCACTCCTGCGTCACCGCGATGCCACAAAGTTGCGCCAGATTGTTGAGGGACTCCGGTCAGCAGTGGCTGGCGATGGCCGCATCCACACCACCTTTGATCAAACAGGGACCAGCACGGGTCGACTGTCATCTCTCGAACCTAACCTGCAAAACATTCCTGTCCGAACGGAAATGGGCCATAAAATTCGGGCCACTTTTGTTGCAAAACCTCCGACAGAAGCCCTGCTGACGGCGGACTATTCGCAAATTGAGATGCGAATTATGGCCCACCTTTCCGGCGATGAGGGGTTGATCGAGGCGTTCCACAATGGGGAAGACTTGCATCGGTTTGTGGGTGCCCGCATTTTTGCTGTTGCGCCGGAAGAGGTCACCCCAGAGATGCGAACAAAAGTGAAAGCTATGAGCTATGGCCTGGCGTACGGTCTTTCGGCTTTTGGCCTGGCAAAACAGCTCTCCATTCCTACCGGCGAAGCCAAAGAATTGATGACCGAATATTTCCGTCGTTTCGGAAAAGTGCGGGACTACCTCCGGAGCGTTGTTGAACAAGCAGTCAAGGACGGCTACACCGAAACAATCTTTGGCCGACGACGGCCCTTCCCTGACTTAGCTTCCCCCAACCGTATGGTGCGCGAGGCGGCGGAGAGAGCCGCACTCAACGCGCCAATTCAGGGGAGTGCCGCGGACATCATCAAACGCGCCATGATCGCCATCGATAGTTCTGCCAGAGACCAGGGACTCGCGTCCACCATGGTCTTGCAGGTCCATGACGAACTCGTCTTTGATGTTGCGCCAGGGGAGCGCGAAAAGCTTGAGGCCATCGTGGTGAAAGAAATGGGTATCGCTGCAACACTTGCGGTCCCGCTGGAGGTTCAGCTGGGTCACGGCGCTCAATGGGATGAAGCCGCCCATTAGGGTTTGTGCAACGAGAACGCCAGGGTTAGACTAAAGGCTTGCCCTCAGGGGCTATTTGCCCTGTCCACGTGTCACACCACGCCCGTGTTGTGACCCTAGTAGAAACGCCCACCCACTATCTCTATGACAAACGCAACAACTTCCGGCCCGAAACAAATTGCTATCAATGACATCGGCAGTGCCGAAGACTTCTTGGCCGAGGTCGAGAAAACACTCAAATTCTTCAACGACGGTGACCTCATCGAAGGTACTGTCGTCAAGATTGACCGCGACGAAGTTCTCCTCGACGTGGGATACAAAACCGAGGGTGTGATTCCCTCCCGCGAGCTCTCCATCAAACATGACATTGACCCGTCTGAAGTGGTCTCTGTTGGAGATGCCATTGAAGCTCTAGTCCTCCAGAAGGAAGACAAAGAAGGCCGTCTCATCCTCTCCAAGAAGCGTGCACAGTACGAACGTGCCTGGGGTGATGTAGAAAAAATCAAGGAAACAGATGGCGTTGTCACCGGAACAGTGATTGAGGTCGTCAAGGGTGGACTGATTGTTGATATTGGTCTCCGAGGCTTCCTGCCAGCATCACTCATTGAGCTGCGTCGCGTCCGCGACCTGACCCCATACTTGGGTCAAGAGGTTGAGGCGAAGATTTTGGAGCTCGATAAGAACCGCAATAACGTCGTACTTTCGCGGCGTGCACTGCTCGAAGAAAGCCAGAGCCAAAACCGCTCCAGCTTCCTCGAGGGTCTTGTTAAACGCCAGGTGCGAAAAGGTGTTGTGTCCTCCATCGTCAACTTTGGAGCGTTCGTTGACCTCGGTGGTGTCGACGGTTTGGTTCACGTTTCTGAACTGAGCTGGAAGCACATCGAGCACGCCAGCGAAGTGGTAGAAGTTGGCCAGGAGGTTACCGTCGAGGTGCTTGAGGTGGACATGGACCGCGAACGCGTTTCGCTCTCCCTCAAAGCAACCCAAGAAGACCCTTGGCAGATCTTTGCCAGAACCCATGCCATCGGTCAGATTGCTCCCGGCGCGGTTACGAAGCTTGTGCCCTTCGGCGCTTTCGTTCGAGTTGCGGATGGAATCGAAGGTCTCGTCCACATTTCTGAGCTTTCTGACAAGCACATTGAGCTTGCCGAACAGGTTGTCTCCACCGGGGATCAGGTCTTTGTCAAGATCATCGACATCGACCTGGAGCGTCGCCGCATTTCGTTGTCCATCAAGCAGGCCAACGAAGGTGTCGACCCTGAAGGAACAGAGTTTGATCCCGCCCTCTATGGAATGCCCACGGAATACGATGCGAAGGGCAACTACGCCTACCCCGATGGCTTCAACGTCGAAACCGGCGAATGGCTTGAAGGCTTTGATAACCAGCGCAAGGTGTGGGAAGGACAGTACGCGGATGCGCAAGCCCGCTGGCAGTCCCACAAGGCTCAGGTTGCCCACATGGCGGCTATGGTTATCGTCCCTGTCGAAGCCTCTGATGATGAGGGCGACTCTTCGCAAGCGGCCTCAGCACCAGAAGAGCAGGCAGGAACCCTCGCCGACGACGAAGCACTGTCCGCTCTGCGCGACAAGCTCATCGGCTCCGCAGAATAACGTCAACACTGTGGCCCCGTCGTATCGGCGGGGCCACAGTGCGTTAAGCCTCGTTAGGGTTGAGATATGACGGTGGTGGGGTTAACAGGAGGGGTTGCGGCCGGTAAATCAACAGTGTCTGTCCTGTGGGCATCGCTTGGCGCCATTATTTTTGATGCTGATGTTTTTGCCCGGGAAGCCGTTGCACTGGGAACACCTGGCCTTGCCGCCATCGCACAGGAATTTGGACCCACAGTCTTGCTGGACTCTGGCGAATTAGATCGAAAAGCCCTCGGTGAGAGAATCTTTGCCGACCCAGCTGCCCGGGCGGCTCTTAATGGCATTGTTCACCCCTACGTGCGGGCACTCTCGGCGGCGGCATTAGACCGTGCCGGCAACGACCATCCAAGAACTGTGTTGGTGTATGACGTACCACTGCTGGCGGAATCTCGGGACCCGGGAGAATTTGACCTAGTGGTGGTGGTGGATGCACCCGCGGCGACACGTGTTTCACGGCTTCAAGAATTCCGAGGGCTCACACGGGAGCAGGCGGAGAACAGGGTTTCTTCCCAGGCTTCGGACGCCGACCGGCTGGCACTCGCCGATGTCGTTCTCGATGCTTCGGGGAGCCTCGAGGACACGACCATAGCGGCACGCGAGCTGTATGAGGCTCTCACCGTGGCCTGGCCGGACAAACTTCAGACGGTCCCCACTCGTTTCCCTAGCTCAGCGTCCTAGGCTTCGAGGTATGGACTCCACCCGCGCTTTTCGACCCTTCGAGGTTGTGAGTGACTACACCCCCAGTGGTGACCAGCCGAAAGCCCTCGATGAGTTGGAGGGCCGAATTCTCGCAGGGGAGTCGGATGTCGTGCTGCTGGGGGCGACGGGAACGGGTAAATCAGCGACAACCGCGTGGCTCATTGAGCGACTGCAGAGACCCGCTCTGGTCTTGGCTCATAACAAAACCCTGGCCGCTCAGCTCGCAACGGAGCTCCGCGACATGCTTCCCCACAACGCTGTTGAATACTTCGTGTCCTATTACGACTACTACCAGCCTGAAGCCTATGTTCCCCAGACAGATACGTTCATTGAAAAGGACTCCTCGGTCAACGCAGAGGTCGAAAGGCTCCGCCACTCCACGACCAATTCTTTATTGAGCCGAAGAGACGTCGTGGTGGTGTCCACCGTTTCCTGCATCTACGGTCTCGGTGCACCCGAAGATTACTTTGAGGCGATGGTGTCCCTTCAGGTGGGTCAAAAGATTTCCCGCGAAGAACTCATCAAAGCTTTTGTTCAGATGCAATATGAACGCAACGACATTGCTTTCGAACGGGGTACATTCCGTGTCCGAGGCGACACGATTGAAATCATTCCCGTGTACGAAGAACTTGCGCTGCGAATTGAAATGTTTGGCGACGAAATAGATTCCCTCAGCTCTCTCCATCCCCTCACCGGGGAGACCCTTTCTCAAGAGGAAACGATGAGCGTTTTTCCCGCCACGCATTACGCTGCCTCGCCAGAGACCATGAAAAAAGCGGTGGTGGCAATCCGGGAGGAGCTTGCGCAGCGAGGCGACGAACTCGAGAAGGCCGGAAAGTTGCTGGAGGCACAACGTATTCGTATGCGCACCACCTATGACCTGGAAATGATGGAACAGCTCGGATTCTGTTCGGGGATCGAGAACTATTCCCGGCACATTGACGGTCGCCAACCAGGAGAGGCGCCCAACTGTCTTCTTGATTATTTCCCGGAGGATTTCCTCACTGTCATTGACGAATCCCATGTCACGGTTCCCCAAATCGGTGGGATGTATGAAGGCGACGCCTCGAGAAAGAGAACGCTTGTCGAGCATGGTTTCCGCCTCCCCAGTGCGATGGATAATCGGCCCCTTCGGTGGGATGAGTTTCTGGGACGGACGGGGCAGACGCTCTACCTTTCCGCCACTCCGGGGAAGTACGAATTAGGTGTTGGTGACGGGGTTGTGGAACAAATTATTCGCCCTACCGGGCTGCTTGACCCGCGCATCATCGTCAAGCCGGTCGAAGGCCAAATTGACGATTTGCTGGAACAGATTCGCCTGCGCGTGGCTAAGAATGAACGGGTACTGGTGACGACGTTGACAAAGAAAATGTCCGAAGATCTCACCGATTACCTCGATGACGCTGGTGTTAAGGTCCGTTACTTACATTCTGATGTTGACACGTTGCGCCGTATCGAGCTACTCACCGAGCTGCGCGCCGGAGTTTTTGACGTTTTGGTGGGTATTAACCTACTTCGAGAGGGACTCGACCTCCCCGAGGTTTCGTTGGTCGCCATTCTGGACGCCGACAAGGAAGGCTTTCTCCGTTCCTCCACTTCCCTCATTCAGACCATCGGGCGGGCCGCGCGAAACGTTTCCGGGGAAGTCCACATGTATGCCTCTAAAACGACGCGCTCTATGGCTCACGCCATCTCAGAAACGGACCGGCGTCGAGAACTTCAGATCGACTACAACACCAGGCACAACATTGACCCCACACCGCTTCGCAAGAAGATTGCGGACATCACTTCGGTGCTTGCGAGAGAAAAAGCGGACTCCGAGGATTTGTTAGCGGGGGTCAAAAATGCTGCCGGGGAGGGCTACTCCCGGTCCGCTGGACTCAAGAACGGTCCGGAGGAGTTAGGGTCGCTCATTGCGACGTTGACCGATCAAATGATGCAGGCTTCGGGGGAATTAAAGTTTGAGCTGGCAGGCAAACTCCGTGACGAGGTTCGAGAATTAAAGAAAGAACTTCGAGAGATGAGTCAGGCCAGCTCCTAGCCATCGTCGTGCACAGCTATCCCTCTCTAGACTGTCGTGGTGCCTATCGAAAAACCACAGACCAGCTCCGTCCTTCAGGTCAAAGGCGCCAGAGTTCACAACCTCAAGAACGTTAGCGTCACCATCCCTAGAGACTCCCTCGTTGTTTTTACGGGTTTGTCAGGTTCGGGAAAGTCATCCCTGGCCTTCGACACCATTTTCGCTGAAGGCCAGCGCCGATACGTCGAATCGCTTTCCGCCTACGCCCGACAGTTTTTGGGGCAAGTAGACCGGCCCGACGTTGACGTGATTGAAGGTTTGTCGCCTGCTGTTTCTATTGACCAGAAATCGACAAACAGAAACCCTCGCTCCACGGTGGGAACCATTACCGAAATTTACGATTACCTGCGCTTGTTATGGGCCAGAACCGGCATTCCCCATTGCGTGGAGTGCGGCAAACCGGTAGCCCGCCAAAGTGTGCAAAGCATTGCGGACACGGTCATGAAGAACGAGGAGGGGTGGCGTTTCCAAGTCCTTGCCCCCATTGTCGCTGGGCGCAAAGGTGAATTTGTTGACCTGCTTCGCAGTCTGAATTCACAGGGCTACGCCCGTGCTCGAATCGACGGCGAGGTCATGAACCTCTCGGATGCGCCCAAGCTTGCAAAAACGAAGAAACATGACATCGATGTGGTGGTGGATCGCTTGGTGATGGGGCCCGAAATTTTGGGCCGGCTCACCGATTCGCTGGAAACTGCGCTGAAGCTCGCAGATGGCACCGTGGTGTTGCACAGCGTGGATGACGACACTGACCAAAGTTTTAGCGAAAAGTTGAGCTGTCCGAGCGGTTGCACGGTGTCGTTGACAGAAATTGAGCCACGGACTTTCTCCTTCAACTCTCCTTTTGGTGCCTGCCCCGCCTGCTCAGGGCTCGGTTTCACGATGGCTGTCGACCCGCAGATGGTCATTGGTGACCCCGATGCCAGCATCTCGGGTGGAGCTATCAGGCCCTGGACCCAGTCGGGCAAGGGCCTCTACGGATACTTCAGCAATCTCCTCACCAGCCTTTCCGAGGAACTCGATTTCGACCTCGACACTCCGTGGAACAAACTGCCCGAGGGTATTCAAGACGCAGTCCTCCGCGGTAATAATTTTGATTTGGTGGTGAGATACCGCAACCGTTTTGGCCGTGATGTGAAGTATTCGAGCGGCTTCGAGGGCGTCATTCCCTACATTGAGCGAAAGTTCCACGAAACCGACAGCGACTGGTCCAAACAGCGCTTCGCGGATTATTTGCGGGAAATAAAGTGTTCCGCATGCGATGGGAAACGTCTTAAGCCAGAGATTCTTGCGGTGACGGTCAACGACGTTTCCATCTCTGATGTGGCGGATATGAGCTTGCAGGAAGCTTTTTCTTTCATGTCCCAACTGGAACTTTCGGAGCGAGACACCACCATCGCCGAACCTATTCTTCGGGAAATTCGTGCTCGCCTCGAGTTCCTCCTCGAGGTCGGCTTGAGCTACCTGAGCATGGCCCGTGCTGCAGGATCCCTCTCCGGCGGTGAAGCACAGCGCATTCGTTTGGCGACCCAAATTGGCTCCGGGCTAACCGGAGTTCTCTATGTACTGGATGAGCCCAGCATTGGGCTCCACCAAAGAGACAACCGCCGTTTGATCGATACCCTGATCAAGCTCCGCAACCTGGGGAACACCCTCATTGTGGTGGAGCACGATGAGGAAACCATCCAGACGGCCGACTGGGTAGTGGATATCGGTCCGGGTGCGGGCGAATACGGCGGCGAAGTAGTCCATTCGGGTTCTTTGGCGACACTCTTGACAGAAAAAAAGTCGATTACCGCCGGATATCTGGCAAAAACTAGCCATGTCGTGGAGCCACGACCCCGGAGGCCTGTTGACCACAGCAGGGTCATCACCATTGAAGGCGCCAGGGCCAACAACCTCAAAAACGTTTCCGTGGAAATACCACTCGGTGTGGTGGTGGCGGTGACCGGGGTGAGTGGTTCGGGTAAATCATCCCTGGTCAACGACATCCTCTATCGATCTTTAGCCAACACTTTGAACGGTGCCCGCCATGTTCCAGGGCTCCACACGCGCATCGCCGGTGTTGATCAGCTCGACAAGATTGTCCATGTTGACCAGGCGCCCATCGGCCGGACACCCCGGAGTAACCCTGCAACCTACACGGGTGTGTTCGATAAAATTCGCGCCCTTTTTGCCGAAACCGCAGAAGCAAAGATGCGAGGTTACCAGCCGGGCAGGTTTAGCTTCAATGTGAAGGGTGGCCGGTGCGAGAACTGCTCCGGAGACGGCACCATCACGATTGAGATGAACTTTTTGCCCGACGTCTATGTCGACTGCGAAGTCTGTCACGGCGCCCGTTACAACCGGGAAACCCTACAAGTGCACTACAAAGGGAAGACAATTTCGGATGTGTTACACATGCCGATCGAAGAAGCGACTGGATTCTTCGAGCCGATTTCCGCCATTCACCGCTACCTGAAAACTCTGGTCGATGTGGGCCTGGGCTATGTGCGACTAGGCCAGGCGGCAACGACCCTCTCCGGGGGTGAAGCCCAGCGTGTCAAACTTGCCACCGAGCTACAACGACGCTCCACCGGGCGCACAATCTATGTGCTCGATGAGCCCACCACAGGGCTGCATTTTCATGACGTTAAAAAGTTGCTTGACGTGTTGCAGAGCCTCGGCGACAAAGGCAACACCGTGGTCGTAATCGAGCACAACCTTGACGTCATTTCAGCATCTGATTGGGTGATTGACCTTGGCCCTGAGGGGGGAGCGGGCGGCGGGGAAATCTTGGTCGCGGGAACACCAGAGGATGTTGCCCGGCACCCAAAGTCCTACACGGGTTCCTTTCTCGCCGAGGTATTGTCCTAACCATCATGGCCAGACGCCACGAATGGCAACCCGAAACCGCGGATATCCCCACCACCCCCGGGGTTTATCGTTTTGTCGACGAAAAAGACCGGGTTCTGTATGTCGGAAAGGCGAAGAACCTGCGGTCACGCCTCACAAGTTATTTCCAAAAACCAGAGGCCCTTCATGAACGCACCCGGCGGATGGTGGCAACAGCGAAGGGAGTGGACTGGACCCTTGTCCCCTCCGAGCGACAGGCTTTGCACCTTGAGTACCTGTGGATAAAGCAGTATCACCCCGAATTTAACGTGCGTTTTCGGGATGACAAGTCTTACCCCTACCTGGTCGTCACCGTCGAGGAGGAGATACCGCGGGTGTTCCTTGCCCGTAAGCGGGGGATCAAAGGCGCGCGATATTTTGGCCCTTTCCCGACTGCCTACGCTCTTCGGGAGACACTCTCCACCATTCTTAAAGCTTTCCCGGTGCGCTCATGTTCCCCGAGTATCTACCAGAAGGCCCAACGCGCACATCGGCCTTGTCTGCTCGGAGACATTGGAAAATGTGCGGCACCCTGTGTTGGCAGGATTAGCCCGGCAGATCACAAGGCACTCGCCGTTTCGCTTTCCTCCTTCATGGCCGGACGGGACGGCGAAGTTACCCATGTGCTGAAGCAGAGCATGGAGTTGGCTGCCAAAGACCTTGAGTTTGAGCGTGCCGCGCGCCTTCGTGACCGCTTAGAAGCGATCAACACGATTTTGCAGGGCAACACGATGGTGCTCTCCGAGGACATTGATGTTGATATTTTTGGAATTGCCTCTGACTCTCTTGTCGCCGCGGCCCACCTTTTCCGGGTCCGGGGTGGACGCATTCGCAGTGCCAAAGGGTTTGTGGTTGACATCCCGTCTGAGGCCGGTCAAGACGGCCTTATTGAGCTCATTCTGAGGGATGGGTTCGAGGGAGAGCCTCCTGCGCGAACGGTGATTGTGCCCTCTCTTCCGGAGTCAACCAACGCGTGGCAGGGGCACCTTGGGGCGTTACGGGCGGAAGCGGGGGAGAAGGGGTCTGTGACCCTCAAAAAAGCATCAAGGGGTGAACTCGCAATTCTGCAGAGCACGGTCACCCTCAATGCTGCCAACACTTTGCAGGGGTACCTCTCCAAACGAACAAGCGACCCCAACACCCGGTCTCGTGCCCTGGCGGAAATTCAGACCACCTTGGGTCTTGACGAAGCGCCACTTCGAATGGAGTGTTTCGATGTGTCCCACCTTGGAGGAGAAAACCAAGTCGCTTCGATGGTCGTGTTTGAAGATGGCCTGCCGCGGCGTGAGTACTACCGACGGTTCGCGATTCGTGACGCTAGAGATGACACTGACGCAATCCACGAGGTGCTCTCCCGAAGGGTTGCGCGCATGGTGGGACCCGATGATGGTTCCGAGTCTGCTCGGGGATTCCGCTACCCGCCTGGGCTCATCGTGGTGGATGGTGGCTTGCCCCAGGTGAACGCTGCCGAGCGCGCTCTCCGCGAGGCTGGGCTGACAATCCCCGTTTGTGGCCTCGCCAAAAAACTGGAAGAGGTGTGGCGACCACGAGAGGCATACCCCGTTATTTTCCCCCGGAACAGCGAAGCCCTTTTCCTCCTTCAGCGCATCAGGGACGAATCGCACCGCGTGGCGATTAGTTATCAACGAAGCACCCGTAAACGTTCCCTCTCCACTGAACTTCGGGAAATTCCGGGGGTAGGTGAAGAATTGGCCACCGCAATACTGCGCCATTTTGGCTCGGTGGCAAAAGCGCGAAACGCCACGGTGGAGGACATCTTGGACGTGCCTAAAGTGGGACCCGTGTTAGCCCAAAAGATTCACTCATTTCTCGCTCCAAAAGACACAGCACTGAGTAATATGGGGTCAGCCAATCCACGAAAGCAGAAATGACCCTTTCCGCCTCACCCCAGCGCGTGCTGATTGTGACAGGGATGTCAGGAGCTGGGCGGTCGACCGCCGCCCATGCTTTGGAGGATCTCGGGTGGTACGTGGTCGACAATCTTCCACCCCAAATGTTGCCTCCGCTCGTGGCCCTCTCGCGGGAGCCTGATGCGGCAATGCCGCAGCTTGCCGCGGTAATCGATGTGCGGGGTGGGGCGTTGTTTAGCCACGCCACCGACGTGATCGCCGAGTTGGCACAAGATCCCGATATCCAGGTCATGTTTTTGGATTCGACTGACGACCAGCTGGTGCGTCGCTTCGAGCAGGTGCGTCGCCCCCACCCCCTGCAGGAAAGGGGCACACTACTGGACGGTATTACCCGTGAGCGTGGCCTAATGCACGCTATCCGTGAACAAAGTGACCTTGTCATCGACACTTCGGAGATGAACATTCACCAGCTCACCACCGCGGTGAAAAGCGCATACGGTGAGGAAGGCGAGGCGAAAACAAAACTGACCGTGATGAGCTTTGGTTTCAAATACGGCCTCCCCAGTGACGTCGACATGGTTGCCGATATGCGTTTCCTGCCGAATCCCTACTGGGAAGAGGATTTGAGGCATTCCTCCGGTAAGGATGAACCCGTACGGGACTACGTGACCACGCAACCGGCAGCCCTGGAGTTCCTCACGAACTTTGAGAAGGTTTTGGAGACCGTGTTAGCGGGGTACGTCAGCGAAAACAAGACGTATGCAACCCTTGCGATAGGCTGTACCGGTGGAAAGCATCGCTCCGTAGCGATGGCCGAGGAGATCGTTTCCCGCCTCGGATCCCGAGAAGATATTCAAGTTTCGGTCAAACACCGAGACCTTGGTCGCGAATAGGTTTTTAATGCACTCATTGACGGTGGCGGTGAAAGACGAGCTCGTTGCATCCCCGGCGTCAACCACGAGCCAGCGCGTCGCTGAACTTGCCACAATTTTGCGTTTTGCTGGGGGGCTTCACGTCATTGGCGGGAACCTCGCAGTGGAGGTTGAACTCGATCACATGGAAGCGGCCAAACGGGTTCGCCGCGACATTCGAGACATTTTTGGTATGACAACCGATGCCGCTGTGATGCAGCCTTCGGGTAACCGAACCCACCCTCTCTACGTCGTCAGGGTGCGCCAGGGTGGGGAAACCTTGGCCCGCCAGACTGGGCTACTCGACTCACGGAAGCGCCCTGTTCGAGGGCTTCCCAACAAATTAACAACCTCGCCGGTCGGTGACCTTCCCGCCATCTGGCGCGGTGCTTTCCTCGCCACCGGTTCCATCAGTGAACCTGGACGTTCAGCGGCGATTGAAATTGTTGCCCCGACAGGCGAAGCAGCGATGGCGATGGTGGGGATTGGGTCACGAATTGGGGTGGCCGCAAAAGCGCGCGAAGTCCGCATGGCTCACCGTGTGATGGTGCGCGACGGAGACGCAATTTCAGACCTTCTTGTCCGGATGGGTGCCCCCGGGGCAGTGAGCGAGTGGGAGAAACTTCGGGAGCGTCGGGAAGTGCGGGCTACCGCAAACAGACTCGTCAATTTTGATGACGCAAACCTTCGCCGGTCTGCCCAGGCTGCGGTGGCGGCCTGCGCACGAGTGAAGAGAGCACTGGAGTTGTTGGGCGCGGACATTCCCGATCATCTGCTGTATGCCGGTAACTTGAGGCTCAGCCATCGCGATGCAAGCCTGGATGACCTTGGTCATCACGCCGACCCACCCCTCACCAAGGATGCTGTGGCCGGGCGGATACGACGTTTGCTGGCGATGGCGGACAAAAAAGCGGAAGATCTGGGTGTTCCCAATACTCTCGACAGCGTGCCCGAGGAAATTGATTAGAACCCAGGTGCTTCTCACGTCCGTCTTCTAGACTCGAGATATCAAACTGGAGGTCCCTTATGACATATTCACTACCTGAACTCAGCTACGACTACTCGGCTCTTGAGCCCCACATCTCTGCTCGCATCATGGAGCTTCACCATTCAAAGCATCACCAGGCCTACGTCGATGGTGCCAACAATGCCTTGGCAGGTCTGGCGGAAGCCCGTGAAGGTGGTGGGTTTGCGAACATTAACCGCTTGGAGAAAGATCTGGCCTTTCACCTTGGCGGTCACGTCAATCACAGCATTTTTTGGACCAACCTCCACCCCGACGGCGGCGGAAGCCCTGAAGGCGAAGTTGCGTCGGCGATAACCGAATTCTTTGGCTCTTTTGATGCTTTCCAAGCCCACTTCACTGCAGCCTCAATGGGAATTCAAGGCTCAGGATGGGGTGTTCTCTCGTGGGATCCCGTCGGTTCACGCCTCATTATCCAGCAGCTGTTTGACCAGCAGGGCAACACAGCACAGGGAACAATTCCCGTGTTGCAGCTCGACATGTGGGAACACGCCTTTTACCTTGATTACGTCAACGTTAAGGCTGACTACGTGAAGGCGTTCTGGAACATTGTGAACTGGGAAAACGTCGGTGCCCGCTTCGAGGCGGCCCGTTCGTCTGCTGGCGCATCACTGCTAATCTCTTAGGCGGAGTGCAACGGCCCACGATTTGCCTCCGTTGTCTCAGTACATCACTTCACAAAGGGGAAATCTGTGGTCAGGGTAGCAATTAACGGTTTTGGGCGCATCGGGAGAAGTTTTTTCCGTGCGGTGCAAGCAAGTTCTCACGAGGTAAAAATCGTGGCGGTTAATGATCTAACCGATCCCACCGCACTCGCGCACCTCCTGAAGTATGACTCCGTTGGTGGACGTTTCCCCGCCACCGTGGAGGCCGCTGACAGCTCCATCATTGTGGACGGCGTGACCATCCCCGTCTATGCAGAGCGTGACCCTGGGGCTTTGCCCTGGGGTGCCCTTGGGGTGGATATCGTCATCGAATCCACCGGCTTTTTTACTGACGCGGCAAAAGCAAAGGCCCACTTGGATGCTGGCGCAAAGAAGGTCATCATCTCTGCTCCGGCAAACGGTGAAGACCTCACCGTGGTGATGGGTGTCAATCATGATTCTTATGATCCCCAGCTCCACCACATTGTGTCCAACGCCTCCTGCACGACAAACTGTCTCGCACCGATGGCCAAAGTGTTTCACGACACGTTTGGCATCGAAAAGGGTTTGATGACGACAGTTCACGCCTACACGGCGGACCAGAACCTTCAAGATGGACCCCACAGCGACCTCCGTCGTGCCCGCGCGGCAGCGGTCAACATTGTCCCCACCTCTACTGGAGCCGCAAAGGCCATTGGCCTGGTGATGCCAGAGCTAAAGGGCAAACTTGATGGGTTCGCTCTCCGGGTTCCTGTGCCGACTGGTTCGATTACCGACCTCACGGTGGAAGCCTCGCGTGAGGTGACTCTTGAGGAAGTCCAGGCGGCTTTCAAGAAAGCTTCGGACACTGGGCGGTACAAAGGCATCATGCGCTACACCGAGGAGCCCATTGTGTCGAGTGACATCGTGGGTGACCCGTACTCATCAATCGTGGATGCGGGATTGATTCGCGTGCTGGGCAACCAGGTCAAGATGAGCTCGTGGTACGACAACGAGTGGGGTTACTCCAACCGACTTGTCGACTTGGCCGCCTACATGGGTTCTTCGCTCTAGATAGTGAGTCTTCGAACCCTCAGTTCCGACCTTGACTGTGACGGTCAGGTCGTATTTCTCAGAGTTGACGCCAACGTTCCGTTGGACGGAGGCGTCATTGTCGATGATGGCCGCATCCGAGCTTTCCTGCCAACTCTGACGTGGTTGCTCGACAAAAACGCCGCTGTTGTGGTGGGAAGCCATCTGGGACGTCCGCAGGGGCCGAATGATTCTCATTTGAGCCTCGCCCCGGTTGCCGCACGGCTTTCGGAGTTACTGGGTCAACAGGTGACGATGGTCTCAGGGGGCGACGGAAAAACTGTCTGGTCCCAGGTTGACGAACTCTTGCCCCGTCACGTGTGCATGGTAGAAAACCTTCGCTTTGACCCTCGGGAAACCTCCCGAGAGGCTTCCGAGCGTCTTGAATGGGCCATGGAATGGGCGAATCACGTCGATGCGACGGTGGTTGACGGGTTTGGGGTCGTGCACCGGAAGCAAGCTAGTGTCTACGAGCTGCCAAGCCTCACCACCAGTTTTGCGGGGTTTCTCGTCGAGAAAGAAGTGGCGGTTCTACAGGCCTTGACCACTACCCCGGACCGCCCTTACACGGTGGTTCTTGGCGGGTCTAAAGTGTCGGACAAGCTGGGGGTTATTTCTGCTTTGCTCCCTTCTGTCGACAACATTGTGGTCGGCGGTGGCATGGTGTTCACCCTGCTGAAAGCTCAAGGCTTTGCCGTGGGGAAGAGTCTGCTCGAAGAGGACATGATCGAAACGTCACGAAACTTCCTCGCCGACGCAGCAGAAAACAATGTCCGGGTGTATCTGCCCTCGGACATCGTGATGGCCGAAAGTTTCTCCCCCGACGCCTCCCACGAAGTCTTAGCGATTGAGGCTCTGGAATCCGGCAGCGCCGGATCCAGTGCCCTGGGGCTTGATATTGGCCCCCAGAGTGCCCACGCTTTCGCAGAAGTGGTGAGGTCTTCGGCCACGGTATTTTGGAACGGGCCAATGGGTGTTTTTGAGTTCGAAGCGTTTGCTGGTGGGACTAAAGTTCTCGCCCAGGCCCTCACCGAGGTCTCGGGTTTGTCGGTGGTGGGCGGAGGCGACTCTGCCGCCGCGGTCCGCGCTTTAGGCTTTGACGAGTCCGCTTTTGGCCACATCTCCACCGGTGGTGGGGCAAGTTTGGAGTTCCTAGAGGGTTCTGCCCTACCTGGATTGGAAATTTTAGGATGGCAACGATGAGACGACCACTAATTGCAGGAAACTGGAAGATGAACCTGGACCACCTCCAGTCGATTGCTTTCGTCCAGAAGCTCGGGTGGGCTCTCAAGGATGCCCACTATGTGGAGTCCGAAGTCGAGGTTGCCCTTTTCCCACCCTTCACCGATCTTCGGTCTGTGCAAACCCTGATCAATGCAGATTCGCTACCCTTTGCTCTCGGCGCACAAGACCTCTCAACCTTTGATGACGGTGCTCACACGGGCGATATTTCTGGCGTTTTCCTCAAAGCTTTGGACTGCCAATACGTCATTGTGGGACATTCAGAACGTCGTGCAGATCACCACGAGTCAGACGACGTCATTGCCGCTAAGGCAGTAGCGGCCAGGCGCCATTCCCTCATCCCCATTATCTGTGTGGGGGAGACGGCGGAAGATTTGGAAGTGCACGGTGCCAGCAAGGTGCCCGTTGACCAGTTGACCATCGCCCTTAGCGCCCTCTCGGCAACGGATGACTACGTGATTGCCTACGAACCCGTCTGGGCGATTGGGAGCGGGCAGGCGGCAACCCCCGAGCAGGCCAATAGCGTTGCTGGCGCGTTGCGCGAGACCATCGAGCGACTCCACGGCGCTGAGAAAGCGGCAGAAACGCGCGTGCTCTACGGCGGGTCGGTGAAGGCAGCAAACATCGCCTCATTCCTGAAACGTGAAAATGTGGATGGTGCCCTCGTGGGCGGTGCAAGCTTGGACATCACCGAATTCAGCTCCATCATTCAATTCCCTAAACACGTCACGCTAGACTCGTAGTTTCGCCCCAACATTTATGCTGGGTGTCTACCCAGGAGGTATCAGTGGAAATTTTGCGTGTGGTGTTCCAAGTGATCCTGGCGTTGACAAGCATCATTCTGACGCTCATGATTCTTCTTCACCGCGGTCGTGGTGGCGGGCTTTCTGACATGTTTGGCGGGGGAGTGACCTCCAACCTTGGCTCGTCCGGTGTGGCGGAGCGCAACCTCAACCGCATCACGGTGGTGGTGGCCCTCGTGTGGGTGTCCTCCATCGTGACCCTCGGTCTTTTTACCCGGTTCGACGTTTAGGAGACGATTGTGGCATCAGGTGGCAGTGCAATTAGAGGGACCCGTGTGGGCTCTGGCCCGATGGGGGAACAAGATCGCGGTATTCAGGCCGAACGTATCACCGTGTCCTATTGGGACGCGATGGGTAACGAAACGGTCCGCCACTTCTCTGCCCAGATTGACCCTGAGGACATTCCCGAACTGATCGATTCTCCGATGACGGGCCTGCCCGCGGGGCGGGACAAGAACAATCCCCCCGTTGTTGCCTCGAACGAGCCTTACAAAACTCACCTCGCCTACGTGAAAGAGCGCAGAACCGAGGAAGAAGCGAAACAAATTCTGCAGGACGCCCTCGAGCGTCTGCGCCTGAAAAAGGGTCGTCGCTAGGCTTCCAGCGCCTCCCACAAGGCAGGTAACTGCTCGGTGGTCGCTGTGACACTAATCACGGGCACTCCGGCGTCAGCGAGGACCTGAGCGTCGCCATGGGCCTGCGCCAGCATGAGGGTCCCCAAATCAAAGTCACGGCCCGGAATGTCGATTACGCTATCGGGGGTCTGGATGACCTGCAAAAACACCCCTTCACTGGTCCCACCCTTGTGAAGCTGACCCGTTGAATGCAGGAATCTGGGGCCAAAGCCCAGGGTTATCGGCCGGTTAAGGCTCTCCTCCAACGCGAGTACAGCCTGGTTCCAAGGCCCCCAGAGCGCCTGGTTCCCAAACACACACACGGCACCGTAGGAATGCTCCTCAAAAAGTGAGCGCCACTGGTGAACGAGCTGCGCCAGAGTATTAACCTCGGGCGACAGCGGCAGAGAGGACCACACGGTGAATCCCTCCACCATTGTCTCCTCCCGAGGGGTGCGAGCAGGTTCGTCAAGGAGGGCTTTCGCGGCGATTTTTGCGCTTTCAACATTGGGTTGATCAAACGGGTTCACCCCCAGGATGTGGCAAGCAAAAGCGGTCGCAACCTCCCACAGCAAGAGTTGTTCACCAAGGCTTGCCCGGAGGACAATCTCCGCCTCCGCGGTTGCCCCGACGGTCACCCCATCCGGGATGTGTGTCAGCGCAGACTCCACAACTGGAAGTAACCCGACACCCTGCTTCCCGGTGGATTCGGCAACAAGCTGTTCAATCCAATCGCCAAACCCTGGCAGACCGGGCAAAGGCTGGAGCAGAATTTTATCTGTTGCGGGGAACCCAGCCGCCATACCAGCGCCCAAAACGAGACCCGGATTCTCCGGCGAGTCCAAGGATAACGTCCCATGAATCGCGCTTGCGTGTTCCACAATTTCTGCCACATTAACCCCTGCAAGAACAGCCGGAACTAGCCCAAAGGGGCTCAGCGCAGAAAAGCGTCCACCGATTGTGGCATCCCCCAAAAACACTCGAAAACCCGACTTTTGGGACTCCACATGCAGCGGTGATTGTGGGTCTGTCACCACAATGATGCGCGATTGTGGATCAATGCCCTGAGACCGAAACGCTTGTTCAAAAATTCTTCGCTGCGAATCAGTCTCTAAAGTTCCACCCGATTTCGAGGACACCACCACCACGCTGGAAGACAGGTCGCCAGTGACCAGAGGCGCCAGCTGGTTGGGGTGGGTTGAATCCACAATGTAAAGCCTCACCCGATCATGTTTTGCCATCACCTCCGGGGCAAGCGACGAGCCACCCATCCCGCACAAAATGACAGTGGTGACGCCGCTTTCCCGCAGGGCATCTCTCAGTGTTGTGACTTCCGCAATGAGGCCGCTCCAACGGGTTGGATCGACGACCCAACCCAACCGCACCCTGGACTCTGCTTCCGCCTCTGGACCCCACAGGGTCGCGTCCTGGGCAAAAAGCTGGGAGGCGAAACGCTGCTCAACGGCTGTGTCGATAAAAGGTTGAGCTTTGACAGCGAGGGCCTTGTCGAGAATAACCTCCACGCTTAGACCCCCTGCATTGCCCGTGTCACCGTGTCGAGTAGTTCGTGCCAGGACGTAATAAACTTCGCCACGCCATCGCGTTCCAGTTCGTCGGTGATTTCTGTCAGCGAAATACCGAGGGCCTCCAATGCCGCCATAGTGGCGCGAGCTTCCTCATAGTGGCCGCGCACGCGGTCCCCCTGAACACCGCCGTCACGGGCGGTGGCGAGCAAGGTCTTTTCCGGCATCGTGTTAACGCTGTGTGCGACTGCCAACTCGGTCACGTAGAGGGCCTCCGGTAATGATGGGTCCTTTACTCCCGTTGACGCCCATAACGGGCGTTGGGGGTTCAAGCCCGCTTCACTCAGGGCGAGAGCGTCAGGGGCAGCGTGGAGCTCCTCAAAGAGTTCGTATGCCAGCCGGGCATTCGCGATCGCTGCTGAAGATTTGAGCGCGATGGCCTCCGGAGTGCCGAGGGCATCAAGAAGAGGATTGATTGCTGAATCAACACGAGAGACAAAAAACGACGCCACCGAGTGGATGTGGGAAATGTCGTGCCCAGCCTCGAGAGCCTTCGCGGCACCCGCAAGGTAGGCGGCGATCACTGCTCGGTAGCGATCAAGACTAAATATTAGGGTTACGTTGACCGAAATGCCGTGAGAAATCACTTCCGTAATGGCAGGGATGCCGGCAAGAGTTGCCGGAATCTTCACCATCAGGTTGGGGCGGTCAACGTTCTTCCACAACTCCATAGCCTGAGCAATCGTGGCCTGAGTGTCATGGGCAAGGGTGGGGGACACTTCCAAGGACACTCGGCCATCCACACCACCGGTAGCGTCGTAAACCTCCCGCATTACATCGCAGGCGCCCTGAACATCAGAAACCATGATGGCGAAGGCTGCTTCCTCCGCGGAAAGTCCCTTCACAGCAAGTGCTGCGATGTCTGCCTGGTAGGAGTCACTACCCGCCAAGGAGCCCGCAAAAATTGTGGGGTTACTGGTGACCCCCACGACTGAATGGTTTTTCATCAGCGACGCCAAAGAACCAGAGGTCAACCGGTCTTTTGAGAGGTCATCAAGCCAGATGCTGACGCCCAGTGCGGCGAGTTGTTCTGTGGGGGAGCTCATGTTGTTGCCTTTCTCAGGGATTCAAGGCTGGCAAGGGCCGCCTCGACTACTGCTTCGGTGGTGATACCAAACTGGCGATACAGTGTGGCCGCGTCCGCTGAGGCACCAAAGTGCTCTAGCGAGACGGCACGACCATGGTCGCCAAGATAGCGGTCCCAACTTTGCGAAATACCGGCTTCTACGCTGACCCGTGCTCGCACCGAGGGGGGCAAAACCTGTGCGCGATAGCTCTCATCTTGCTCTTCAAACCATTCGACACAGGGCATGGACACCACCCGGGTCGGGTGTCCCGCTTTTTCGAGTTCCACCCGTGCCTCCACAGCAAGGGACACTTCCGACCCTGTTGCCATCAACACAACCTCAGGCGTTCCGGTGGCTTCCTGCAAGACGTAGCCACCGTGGACTGTGAAACGAGCATGGGCCATTGTGTCGCCCGTTGCTTCTCCCTCGCCACGAGGAAACGTGGGAACGTTCTGCCGTGTGAGGGCAAGACCCGCGGGACCGTGACGACGCTCCATCACTGTTTTCCAGGCCCACGCTGTTTCGTTGGCATCGCCTGGACGCACCACATCGAGGCCTGGAATAGCTCTCAAGCTCGCAAGTTGTTCGATGGGCTGGTGGGTGGGGCCATCTTCTCCCACGCCAATGGAATCGTGGGTCCACACGTATAGTGCGGGTACCTTCATGAGGGCGGCGAGGCGCACGGCGGGGCGCATGTAGTCGCTAAAGATCAGGAAAGTTCCGGCAAAAGCGCGGGTGGGACCGTGTAGCACTATGCCGTTGATGATGGCACCCATGGCGTGTTCGCGGATTCCAAAGTGAAGCACGCGTCCATAAGTGTCCGCGTTCCACGACGAAGTCGAGTGGTGCGCCGGCGCGAAGGAGTCCGCACCGGAAATGGTGGTTAGGTTTGATCCCGCGAGATCTGCGGAGCCACCCCACATCTCGGGTAGCAGGGCAGCAAGCGCGTTCAACACAGTGCCAGAGGCCTGCCTAGTTGCGAGAGGCTTCCCCGCCTCGAATACCGGTAAATGTTCTTCCAGCGAGGGCAGCTCTCCGGAGAGTAGACGATCAAGAAGAGCTTTGCGCTCTGGGTTTGTGGTCGCCCACGCGTCAAATGTTGTGTCCCACTCCGCGCGAACCACCGCCGCCCTTTCCCTGAGCCTGCGGGTATGAGTCAGCACTTCTTCCGGGACACGAAAAGATTCGTCGGTCGGTAACCCGAGAGCCTCTTTGAGGCCTACGACTTCCTCTGCTCCCAGAGCAGAACCGTGGATACCTCCGGTGTTTTGCTTGGTGGGGGATGGCCAACCAATCACTGTTTTCACGATGATAAGCGAGGGCTTGCCGGTTTCGGTCTGTGCCGACTTGATTGCTGCCATCACCGCGTCAACATCCTCGGTGTAGGTCTCGCCAGAGCCAAAATCGACAGTGTGAACATCCCACCCGTAGGCGCGATACCGCGCGGGCACATCTTCGGAGAACGCGATATCAACGTCATCTTCGATGGAGATTTGGTTTGCGTCATAAAAAACAATGAGGTTTCCCAGTTCCTGGTGCCCCGCCAGGGAGGCGGCTTCCGCCGAAACACCCTCTTGGAGGTCCCCATCCCCAGCAATGACGTAGGTGAAGTGGTCGAAAGGCGAGTCGCCTGGCGCTGAATCAGGGTCAAACAGTCCTCGTTCAAAACGTTGGGCGTAGGCGAACCCTGTTGCCGAGGCAATTCCTTGACCCAAGGGGCCTGTGGTGATTTCAACGTGGTCCGTATGGCCGTATTCCGGGTGTCCGGGGGTCAGGGAGTCCCACGTGCGAAGTGCCTTCAGGTCGTCAAGTTCCAGGCCTAGCCCGCCGAGGTAAAGCTGGACGTACTGGGTGAGGGAAGAGTGCCCCACGGAAAGAATAAAACGGTCCCGACCAAGCCATTTCGGATCTGCCGGGTCGATAGCCATCACCTTTTGGTACAGCAGGTACGCCAGCGGTGCCAGGCTAATCGCCGTGCCTGGATGCCCGTTTCCCACTTTTTCCACCGAGTCGGCAGCTAACATTTTGGCGATGTCGACAGCTTTTCTGTCCTGGTCGGAGAACACTGAGCCCATAGCGTTGGGAACCCTTTTCTGCACTGAGAGGAGACAATATGGCCATGGGAAATCCCCGTGAGCCATGGTTCCTATCCTATCCAGAGCGTGACGTGCCGCCGAGTGACCACACAGGAGAGCTCAGGTCAAACCGCCTAGAATAGGGGCTGTTGTCTTCCTAAGGAACCCATGTCGTCTACTGTTGTGATCGCTACGCCGAGCCCTTGGGCGGTTGTTCGGGGCTATGTTGCCTTGACAAAGCCTCGAGTGATCGAGTTGCTACTGGTGACCACAATTCCGGTCATGATTCTCGCCGAGCGGGGGTTGCCTAGCTTGTGGCTGGTGTTAGCGACGGTTACCGGTGGCGCCCTGAGTGCGGGAAGCGCCAATACGTTCAACATGGTGATTGACCGAGACATTGACACGGTGATGGGCCGGACACAGTCCCGACCCTTAGTGACAGGGGAAATTAGTCCTCGGGCCGCTCTTGTTTTTGCTTTCGGGTTGGCGGCGCTCTCCATTGGCTTGCTGTGGTGGCTCACTACCCCGCTGGCGGCCTTGTTGTCCCTTTTGGCCATCGCGTTTTATGTTTTTGTTTACACCTTGTGGCTTAAGCGCCGAAGCGAACAAAACATCATCTGGGGCGGTATCGCCGGCTGTTTCCCGGTACTGATTGGGTGGTCTGCTGTCACCGGTAATCTCAGCACAGAAGCGTGGATTCTTTTTCTGGTGGTTTTCCTCTGGACACCGCCGCACTACTGGCCACTGTCCATGAAATACCGCGACGATTACGCGAGCGCCCACGTTCCCATGCTTGCCGTGGTCCGCGAAGCCCCAGTAGTTGGACTTCAGGTGATTTTGTACGCGTGGGCCACCGTTGTGGCGTCGCTGTTGTTGATTCCGTTAGCGCCCATGGGAATTTTGTATACGGTGGTGGCTCTCTCCACCGGGGGCTGGTTCATTCTCGAGTCTCATCGGCTGTATGCCCGCGCTCTTGCCGGTGCTGAGACGCAGCCCATGCGTGTTTTTAGCGCCAGTATTAGCTACTTAACACTGTTGTTTGTCTCCGTGGGAGTCGATCCTCTTCTGCCCTGGTAATCCCGCCCCGTTGAGCCAGCAACGCCGTGGTGACTAAAGCGAGCAAGACAGCGGCAAGAACCAAGTGAATTCCTACCGCTATTTCGGGGAGCCCGTTTCTTGCCTGGTAGAGACCAATCGCAACCTGAGCCAGAGTGACCGCAAGAGCGCCAGTCGTGGCACGTTTCAGCGCGAGTGAACCGACGGGGAGCGTCCATGTAAGCACTGTCATGGTGACCAGGATTCCCAACACGGCATAGGAGGGCCAGGCGTGGAAATGCTGCAGCAACCAGGAATCAAGCCCATTTCTCGCGGCACCACCGTCACCAGAGTGCGGGCCAGAGCCCGTGGTGATGACTCCCATGACCAGCGAAATGCTCAGAACCCCCAGCAGGGCTGAACTGAGGACCCGAAACGGTGCGGGAACACTCCACTGCAGTGCTTTTTTTCCGGTTCGCACCCGAAACAGCAGCACGGCGGCTAATGCGACCAACACCAGGGACAGAAGGTAGTGGAGTCCCACAATCCAGGGGTTGAGGTTTGTTAGAACGGTGATCCCACCGATGACCGCTTGGCCCGGAATACCGAGACCCAGTGCAATGGAAAGGCGAAACAATTCAGGACGTTCCTTGCGAAGCCTCAACAACAGCACAAGCATGACGACGGCAATAATCACCAACACAAAAGTTAGGAGCCGGTTGCCGAACTCGATGACACCGTGCCATCCCATCTCGGGGGTGGACACGAACGAATCTTCCGTGCACCGCGGCCAGGTGGGGCACCCCAAACCTGAGCCCGTCAGTCGGACGGCGCCACCTGTGCCAATAATCAGGATTTGGCTCACCAGAGAAGCCCAGGCAAACACTCGGACCCGAAGGTCGGTGGTCGAGGGAAGCCAATTCCACAGCGTTTTCACGTCAAACCCTTCACATTCCGGTCCTAAAAAGGTAGTCTTAGAGCCTCGAGCGCAGGTGCTCACACGTCTTCTTCAGCTCTGTCTGAGAGTGTAGAAGAGCATTACGAGAGAGTCCTGAATTGTGGGGCTGCGACACGCAACAGGAAGGAACACCATGTCTGACGTTCTACTGGATCGGCCCGACCTCGAAGGTTTGGGACAATATGAATTTGGTTGGCATGACACCGACGCCGCCGGAACCATCGCAAAACGTGGTTTGTCTGAGCAGGTCGTCCGTGACATTTCGGAGCTGAAAAATGAGCCCGAATGGATGCTGAAAATGCGGCTGAAGGCTCTCGAGCTTTTCGGTAAGAAGCCCATGCCCCAGTTTGGTGCGGACCTTTCGGGGATCGACTTTGACAACATCAAGTATTTTGTGCGCTCTACCGAGCGTCAAGCACAAACTTGGGAGGATCTCCCCGAGGATATCCGCAACACGTATGAACGTTTGGGGATTCCTGAGGCAGAACGCTCTCGCCTCGTATCCGGTGTTGCTGCTCAATACGAGTCAGAAGTTGTCTACCACCAGATTCGGGAAGATCTCCAGGAGCAGGGCGTCATATTTTTGGACACCGACACCGCATTGCGGGAGCACCCTGAATTCTTCACCGAATACTTTGGTTCCGTTATTCCTTCAGGAGACAACAAGTTTTCTGCCTTGAACTCTGCCGTCTGGTCGGGTGGCTCCTTCGTATACGTGCCACCGGGTGTCCACGTGGAGATTCCTCTCCAGGCCTACTTCCGTATTAATACGGAAAATATGGGTCAATTTGAGCGGACATTAATCATCGCTGATGAGGGTAGCTACGTGCATTACATCGAGGGTTGCACTGCACCCATCTACTCTTCGGACTCTTTGCACTCTGCCGTCGTGGAAATCATCGTCAAAAAGAACGCGCGCGTTCGATACACCACCATCCAAAACTGGTCCACCAACGTTTACAACTTGGTCACCAAGCGCGCCATCGCCCATGAAGGGGCAACGATGGAGTGGATCGACGGAAACTTGGGCTCGAAGGTGACCATGAAGTACCCCTCGGTCTTCTTAGTGGGCGAACGGGCGAAAGGCGAGACCCTATCCGTCGCGTTCGCAGGCCCAGGCCAGCATCAAGACGCCGGGGCAAAGATGGTTCACATGGCTCCTTACACGACGTCCTCGATTGTGTCTAAGTCGATTGCGCGCGGCGGAGGAAGAGCCGGATATCGCGGCGAAGTCCGAGTCGACGCAAGTGCTCACCACTCTGCAAACACCGTGCGGTGTGACGCCTTGTTGGTGGACACCATCTCGCGCAGCGACACCTATCCCTCCATTGATATCCGGGTGGACGACGTCCAGCTGGGTCACGAGGCCACGGTCTCGCGAGTCAGTGAAGAACAGCTGTTTTACCTTCAAAGCCGAGGAATGCCAGAAGACGAAGCCATGGCGATGATTGTGCGAGGTTTCATTGAGCCGATTGCACGGGAACTTCCCATGGAATACGCCCTTGAGCTCAACAAGCTGATTGAAATGAATATGGAAGGTTCTGTCGGCTAAATGAGTACTTCGACACCCGCCGCCACACCCGCGGTTTCCTACATGGGCGTGCACAACAGTGTTCCGGTGCAAAGTCGTTCTGAGTTTCCGAGCTCCCTGAACGTCAGTGATTTCGCGGAAGTAGTGGGTCGAGAAGCCCAATGGAAGCTGAGCCCTGTGGCGAAACTTCGTCCCCTACTTGACGGGGAGCTCGACGGATCGAGCTACCCCTTTGACTCCACCCCTGCCGCAGGTCTCCTCATCGGTTTTGTCCCTGTTTCGGAGGTGGCTAGGGGAGTGGCGGGCATCCCTGAGGAGCGGCTCACCGCAAACGCCTGGGGGCAGACCACCGAAGTGTTGCTCATCGAGCTTGAGGGCAACATTGTGGAGCCGTTGCGCGTGGTGCGTCACGGTTTAGGAGCCGAGCCACGTGCTGCTCACACCCTCATTCGGGTGAAACCAGGCGCTAGCGCAACTCTTGTCATGGTGTCCAAAGGTGTAGCCCTACTCGGGGAGACAGTGGAGTTTGACCTCGGCGAAGGATCTACCCTCCACACGGTCTTCGTTGGCCAATGGGACGCGGGAGGCATACAGTTCGCCAGTCATTTCGCCACCATCGGCAAGAGGGCAAAATTGACTCACATTGTTGTCGATGTGGGCGGTGACGTCGTCATTGTGAACCCCAACGCCCACCTCGTGGGGGAACGCTCTGAAGCTCACCTACTGGGGGCGTATTTCGCGGATGCCACCCAACACCACGAACATCGGGTGTATGTGAACCATGTTGGGCCGCAGACAATTTCGCGGGTGAACTATAAGGGCGCTCTTCACGGCCGCGGTGCTCGCACCGTGTGGGTAGGTGACGTCTTGATAGGACCCGACGCTATTGGCACGGATTCCTACGAACAGAACAGAAATCTTGTTCTCAGCGAAGGAACACGAGCCGACTCGATCCCGAACCTCGAAATCAAAACCGGAGACATTCAGGGTGCTGGTCACGCAAGCGCCACCGGGCGTTTCGATGACGAGCAGCTGTTCTACCTGCAGTCCCGCGGAATTGCGGAGTTGGAGGCCCGGCGCCTTGTAGTTCTTGGTTTCCTCCTCGAGGTCCTGCAAAAAATTGAAGATCCCGATATGTCTCGGGAGCTCACCATAGCGATGCAGGAGAAGCTCACCCACACCGAGGAGGTGTCATGAGCGGAGTGAAAGTGTGCAAAGCGGACGACATTACCGTAGCAACCGCTCTCAAAGTCACCATTGATGGCACACCCATCGCGTTGGTGAAGGACTCAGCTGGTGAGATTCATGCCATCGGAGACACCTGCAGCCATGGTGAGATTTCGCTGGCCGAAGGCTTCGTCGAAGACAACACTCTCGAATGCTGGGCCCACGGGTCCAAGTTTGACTTGGAGACCGGGAAACCGCAGAACTTTCCCGCGTTTGAGCCTGTCCCCGTCTACCTGGTCACCATCACCGATGGTGACGTCTATATTGACCCCACCCCCAAGAACGCAGAAAGCGCCCCCGCATGAGCACTTTGGTAATTACTGACCTTCACGTCTCCATCGAAACGGACAACGGCCCCATTCAGATCCTGAAGGGTGTGACATTGTCACTCGAGCAGGACGTCACCCACGCCATCATGGGGCCTAACGGGTCCGGGAAATCAACCCTCGCGTACACGATTGCCGGTCATCCCCGTTATATCGTAACCAGCGGGACTATAACCCTCGATGGCGAAGATGTTCTCGCAATGGCCCCCGATGAGCGGGCGCGGGCAGGACTGTTCTTGGCCATGCAGTACCCCGTCGAAATTCCCGGTGTTACTGTTACCAACTTCCTAAGGACCGCAAAAACCGCCATTCAGGGCACAGCACCCGCGTTGAGGGACTGGATTAAAGAACTCAATGGAGCAATGCAGGACCTCAAAATGGAGCCTGGTTTTGCCCAGCGTAACGTCAACGAGGGTTTCTCCGGTGGTGAGAAAAAGCGCCACGAAATTATGCAACTTGAGCTGTTGAAACCCAAGTTCGCCGTGCTGGATGAAACAGACTCGGGTCTCGATGTAGATGCACTAAAGATTGTAGGAAAAGGTGTGAACCGCGCAAAGGCGAACACAGGCCTTGGTGTCCTGCTTATCACCCACTACACCCGCATTCTCAAATACATCAAACCTGACTTTGTCCACGTCATGGTGTACGGAAAAATCGCAGCGAGTGGCGGGCCAGAACTTGCGGCAAAACTAGAAGACGAAGGTTACGACCGCTACCTTCCCGCGTCACAGGCGGCGAGCTAAATCATGGCAACAGTCGCCTTGGATGATAAAAAATTTGACCAGGTCCAAGAAGGCCTGAAGGACGTTATTGATCCCGAATTGGGGGTCAATATCGTCGATCTTGGCCTGATTTATGATCTCTCGTGGGATGACGAGCAAGACGCACTCATCGTCAGCATGACGTTGACCTCAGCGGGATGTCCCCTCACCGATGTCATCGAAGAAGAGATCACCAAAAGCATGGACGGTATTGTCGACCAATTCCGCATCAACTGGGTGTGGATGCCACCGTGGGGTCAAGAGCGCATTACCGCCGATGGTCGTGACATGATGAGAGCTCTCGGATTCTCGATCTAAACAACGCAGGCGCCCGGGTGCCTGGCCTGGTGGTTTTTAATGCTTGAGGTTAGTGACCTTCAAATACGTATTGGCGCGCGCGTCCTGCTCGATGGTGTCTCCTTTCGCGTTGATATGGGCGACAAAGTCGGCTTGGTGGGTCGTAACGGAGCGGGTAAAACCACGCTCACCAAGGTGATTTCCGGCGATTTCGCAGCTACCGGAGGTTTTGCTCGGGTGACCGGAGAAGTGGGATATTTACCGCAAGACCCGCGGGCGGCAAACCCTCACGAGTCCGCACGCACCAGAATTTTAGATGCCAGGGGCCTCGGCACTCTCATCGCCGGAATGACGGAAGCCACCGGAGATATGGCCAGCACTGACGACGCGATTTCGCAGGCCGCGATGAAGAAATACGGTCGCCTGAATGACCAATTCCTTGCCGCCGGAGGTTACCAAGCAGAAGCCGAGGCCGCTACCATTGCCTCCCACTTGAACCTGCCCCAATCCACTCTTGACCAAGAATTGGGGACACTCTCCGGCGGTCAGCGCCGACGAATTGAATTAGCCAGAATTCTCTTCCAAAATGCTCCGCTTATGGTGCTGGACGAACCCACAAACCACCTTGATGCCGATTCAGTAGTGTGGTTGAGAAACTTTCTCCAGGCCTACCAGGGTGGAGTAATCGTGATTTCCCACGATGTGGGTTTAGTCGAAGAGACCGTCAACCGTGTGTTTTATTTGGACGCCATGCGCTCCACAATCGACATTTACAACATGTCGTGGAAACATTATTTGCGCCAACGCGAAGCGGATGAAGAACGTCGACGTAAAGAGCGGAGCATCACCGAGAAAAAGGCCACGGCACTCCAGTTACAGGCCGCAAAGTTTGGGGCAAAGGCGAGCAAGGCCGCGTCAGCCCACCAGATGGTGGCCCGGGCCGAGCGAATGCTCTCGAGCCTTGATGCTGTGCGAGGTACCGAACGGGTGGCAAAACTTAGGTTCCCCGAGCCTGCTGCCTGTGGAAAAACACCGCTTTTTGGGCACAACCTTTCCAAGAGCTATGGTTCTTTAGAGATATTTACCGCCGTAGATTTAGCCATCGACCGTGGGTCAAAAGTAGTGATTGTGGGGCTTAACGGTGCCGGCAAAACGACTCTATTGCGCATTCTTGCCGGTGTGGATGCGCCGGATACCGGCGTGATTGAAGCTGGGCACGGACTCCGCATCGGGTATTACGCGCAGGAGCATGAAACGCTCGACGTCAACCGGACTGTCCTAGAGAACATGCTGGCGTCGTCACCTGAGATCGGGGAGCGGGAGGCACGTTCAGTCCTGGGTTCTTTCCTTTTCACCGGTGATGATGTTTTGAAACCCGCAGGCGTCCTCTCCGGCGGGGAAAAAACACGCCTCTCCCTTGCAACATTGGTCGTATCGAAGGCGAATGTTTTGCTGCTTGACGAGCCCACCAACAACTTGGATCCTGCGAGCCGGGAAGAAATTCTGGACGCCCTTGCCCATTATGCGGGTTCTGTCGTTCTGGTGAGCCACGACGATGGTGCGGTTCTTGCCCTGAATCCTGAACGGGTACTAATCATGCCAGATGGGGTGGAAGACCACTGGAGTGATGAATACGCTGAGTTGGTGGCGTTGGCCTAGCGTCCAGCGTCTTCCAACAACGCATCCTCTTCTTCGGCGTCACTGGGAGTTAATTTTTTATCCGCGGTGATGCCCCGTGATGCACGCCATTCGGAACGGAAGAGCCAGCCGTAGCCCACAAACGCCATCAGAGCAAAAAGGAACCACTGGAACGTGTAACTCAAATGGGGGCCTTCGTCAAGTGTTGGCCGCGCCGTGCGCAGTGGTGCGGTGTCAGGGCTGGGGCTTTCTGTGGCGGCAATGAGATAAAAATCGGGCGTAACGGAGGCTGACACCTGGTCGGTAACATCACCGATGTTGATGGTGGCGACCTGCCCCGGCGGTGCTCCCCGACCGAGAAGCTTTGGTTCCCACATCTTCACTCGAGCTGTGAGAGCCACCGTGCCGGTGGGGGGCGCAGGAATTGTGTCTGGGAAGTCTCGTGCTTCACCGGTTGCCACCCAGCCTCGCGAAACCAATACGGTCTCGGTGGCCGTTTGGAATGGAACCACAACTTCAAATCCCACAACACCGGCACGGGGTCGAGTGCGAACTAAAAGCTCCTCTGACGCAACATAGGTGCCCTCTAAAGCGAGAGGTGTCCACTCGTTTTCCTGACTGACGTTGGGATAAAGCGAACGAAACTCCTCTGGGGAGAGAGGAGGGGCATCCCAGTTGTTTTCCACACGGTCCATTGCTGCAACAGCTTGACCTCGTCGATCCCACTGCCATAGACCGAAAAAGGTGGCGACAAGCGAAAAAACTACGGTCAGGGCGAGGTACCCCATCCATCGTGAACTAAAAAACTGACGCAGCATTTCAGGGCACGTTCTCTCGTGCGACAGCCTGGACCGGGAAGTTCCGTTGCCCGAGATACCCGACAAAGAAATCGCGATGTTCGTCGCAGGACAGCCAAATCTTGACACGATCTGCGGTGTGGATCCTGGGATTACGCCACTGGATTTCCCACTGAGGTTCCGAGGAGCACGAAGTCCGTGAGCATCGCGGCCCGGGGGCGGCAGCCCCTGGAATTATCACCGCAGTGAGGTAACACTCACGGTGCCAGGTCGCAGAGGGCCTTTACCCTGCGAAGGGGTCACCGAGTTTGCCAACACAACAGCGATGTAGGGCAACAAGATTGCCCCTAGGGCAGGAACCAACAACCACCACCCTGACACTAGGAAACACGCACCAATGCAGACAAGGCGGATGCCCATCGCCAAAGAATATTTCAGCATCCGACCGCGACGTTCCGCCTCAGGGGCAACACCTAAGGAAGTGGCTGATTGAAGTTGCGACATCCCCACCATCGTAGGACACATACCTGCCAATAAGCTTGACATCATGACGACGCCAAGAACTGTGCTCATCACCGGAGGTAACCGAGGGATTGGTTTTGCCATTGCCGAGCGTTTCCTAGCGGATGGTCACCGTGTTGCCGTGACCGCCCGAAGCGGGAAAGGTCCCGAGGGTGCGCTCACTGTGATCGCCGATGTCACCGACGGACTGTCGTTGGACGCGGCGATCGCAGAAGTTGAAGCGGCCTTGGGACCTCTAGAGGTTGTGGTGGCAAACGCAGGAATCACGAAAGACACCCTGCTGTTGCGAATGAGCGATGAAGACTTCGAAGAGGTCATCAACACCAACCTCAGTGGGGTTTTCCGGGTCGTGAAACGCGCCATCAAATCGATGATGAAGCAGAAGTTTGGGAGGGTAATTCTCATCTCCAGCGTGGTCGGCCTCTATGGCTCCCCAGGACAAGTGAATTACGCGGCCGCAAAATCAGGGCTCGTAGGCTTCGCTCGTTCTCTCACGCGGGAGCTCGGGGCCCGGGGAATCACCACAAACGTGGTCGCGCCAGGTTTCATTGACACTGATATGACGAGGGCGCTACCCGAGGCCCAACAACAGGCCTACTTGGCCTCTATTCCTGCCGGTCGTTTTGCGACCCCGGAGGAGGTGGCGCACGCTGTGGCATGGCTTGCCAGTGATGAAAGCGCCTACATTTCCGGGGCAGTAATCCCCGTTGATGGCGGCTTGGGGATGGGGCACTAAACCCTAGCCACACCAATCTCCTCTAACACCAAAGACAAATCAGGGGAATCAATCACGCGATCCGCAGCTGCTTGTGCCACAGGTTTAGCGCGATACGCAATCCCGATTCCTGCTGCCTTCAACATCAGAACATCGTTGCCGCCATCACCTACAGCGACCGTGTTGGACATGTCGACTCCAGAGAGTGCGGCCCATTCCCTCAGGGTTGCTTCTTTTGCTGAAGCGTCGATAATTGACCCTGCTATCTGACCTGTGAGTACTCCCTCTTCCACAACAAACCTGTTTGCCCGGTGAAAGTCGAGGTCGAGTTCTCGCGCGAGTGGGTCAATCATTTCGTGAAAACCTCCCGATACCGCGCCCACGAGGTGCCCACCAGCGTGGAGGGACGCCACGAGAATGTCCGCCCCGACACTCAATCGAACCCGTTCTGTTGCTCGGGCGACGTCGTCTAGGGTCATTCCTGCAAGTACGGTGACGCGCTCGGCGAGGGACTGAGCGAAATCGAGTTCCCCCCTCATCGCCCGCGCGGTAATGTCGGCCACGGTGTGAGCAGCATCGGGGGAGACGTATTGCGCCAGCAAGTCGATTCCCTCATCCATCGTGAGGGTTGAATCAACGTCGAGGACAATAAGTTTTCTGGCCGCGCTCACGCTCGAACCACTGTTCCCTTTTCCACAACAGTGACACCACCTTTAGACCGGGTAAAGCCACGTGCCCGATCTTCTTCCTCATTAACCCCGACGTGAGCGCCAGGCTCCACCACCACATCCTTGTCCAATATGGCGGTGTGAATGCGTGCCCCGGCACCAATGACAACGCGCTCAAAGAGGATGGAATCTTCTACGATGGCACCCGAATCGATTTTCACCCACGGACCCAAAACGCTGCGGAATACTTTTGCCCCGACGACGTAGCATCCCAAGGAAACAGTTGACTCCGACAGCGAACCCGCGTTGCCATTGTTGTCCTGAACGAACTTGGCGGGGGGTGAATTCCACTGTTGGGAGTAAATCGGCCAGTCCTGATTGAACAGGTTAAAAGCCGGGTCGATTGAGATCAGATCTTGATGGGCTTCAAAGAAAGCGTCAATCGTCCCAACATCACGCCAGTAAAAACGGTCATTTTCTCGTGCGCCTGGAATCTTGTTCCGATTGAGGTCATACACGTATGCTCCGCCGCTCTCGACAAAAGCGGGAATGATGTCGCCCCCCATATCGTGGTCCGATTCCACATCTGCGGCGTCGCGTCTCACCGCATCAATCAGTGCCTTAGTTGTGAACACATAGTTGCCCATGGACGCAAGAATTTCGCCAGGGGAGTCCGCAAGGCCTTCGGGGTCGGTGGGTTTTTCGGTGAAGGCGGTAATTTTGTCGGGGTGGGTGGCATCAGTTGTAATCACGCCGAATTGGTCTGAAAGCTCAATAGGCTGACGGATACCGGCCACCGTCACCTCTGCGCCACTGGCGAGATGGGCGTCAATCATCTGTTGGAAATCCATGCGATAAACGTGGTCAGCACCCACCACCACCACAAGGTCCGGTTTCTCATCGCGGATCAGGTTCAAACTCTGGAAGATCGCGTCAGCAGACCCCGCGAACCAGCGTTTTCCGAGCCGCTGTTGAGCGGGAACAGAGGCTACATAGGCATTCAACATTCCGCTCAACCGCCACATTTGAGATACGTGGCGGTCTAAAGAGTGTGATTTGTATTGGGTGAGAACCACGACCTGACGCAAACTCGAATTAATGAGGTTCGAGATCGCAAAATCAACAAGACGATACTGGCCGGCAAACGGCACGGCGGGTTTCGCACGGTCAGCGGTCAAGGGCATCAGTCGCTTGCCCTCACCCCCGGCGAGAACTATTCCAAACGCTTTTGGCGCAGCCACCCTTTTAGCGTAGTGGATTGCCCCGTAGCCCATCCGTTGGGTGCAGTAGTCTGGGGTCACTATGCCCCTTGTTGCCTCGTTCGACGCCGTCAGTGTTGTCAAAGAGGGAAAAAGTATTCTCTCGAACATCACGTGGGACATTGATTCCCGAGAACGATGGGTAATTGTGGGCCCCAATGGCGCCGGTAAAACAACTTTGCTCGGTTTGTTGGCATCGTTTGCCCACCCCAGCTCAGGACAGGTCACTGTTTTAGGCGAAAGGCTCGGCAAGACAGACGTTTTTGAGCTTCGCCCCCGAGTGGGTTTCGCCTCCAGCGACATGGCAAATCGGATACCCCACAACGAAACGGTGTTGGACACCATTCTCACCGCGGCCTACGGCGTGACCGGCCGCTGGCAAGAAACTTACGAAGATATTGATATTCGTCGCGCCACCCGGGTGTTAACCGAATGGAATCTGCAAAGTCTGGCCGAATCAACCATGAGGACACTCTCTGATGGGGAGCGTAAGCGGGTCCAGATTGCCCGTGCCGTGATGACAGACCCCGAATTGCTCTTGCTTGATGAACCCGCAGGAAGTCTCGATGTGGGGGCTAGGGAGGACGTTATCGAAATGCTGGATTATTTCGCCAGCGAACTTTCTTCCCCGGCAATGGTGATGGTGACACACCATGTGGAGGAGATTCCGCCAGGTTTTACCCATCTCCTCGTCATCGCCGAGGGCCGTATTGTGGCTCAAGGGCCGCTCGAGGAAACCCTCACCGGGGCGGTGCTGTCTGATGCTTTTGGGCGACCACTCTCCGTCACGCAGAACAATGGTCGGTTTCAGGCCACAGCGTTGTGATTTTCCTGATAAAGTCAGAGCTTCGCCAGTTCTCTGATTCACTGGTATCGGCTTGACAAAGGATTTTGCTATGAAGACAGACATTCACCCCGAATACACTGCCATTGTGTTTCGTGACCTCACCTCCGGGGAGACCTTTTTGACGCGTTCAACCGCAAAGAGTGAAAAGACGATTGAGTGGGAAGACGGTAACACTTACCCCGTCATTGATGTCGAAATCTCCAGCGCCTCGCACCCGTTCTACACGGGCAAGCAGCGCATCCTTGACTCCGCCGGTCGCGTAGAGAAGTTCAACCAGCGCTTCAAAAACTTCGGAAAGTAATTACGCTCGGACCGGCCATTCACCGCTGGCAGTAAAGCCGGCATCACCGCGTCCACGGCGAAAGGCTTGGAAGTTTTCGGCCCACTCCTTCGACCATTCAATTTGTTGTTGATGTAGGCCTTCGGCATCCGCGGGCAGCTCTACCTGATGAGCTCGAATCATGGCTTGCGCCACCCGTCCCGCGGCAACCGCATCAGCATCGGCGGTGTGGGCACTATCAAAGGCCACCATGTAGTGGGCGGTTGCCATCTGAAGTGTCCGCTTTCCACGCCGGTACCGATCAACAGCACGGTCAATGACCAGAGGATCGATGATGGGTTGGGGATTAACCAGAGGGTTTTGCCCGTACCGCAGCATTTCATGGTGAAGTATCGAGAAGTCGTAGGACGCGTTGTACGCCACGACAGGTATTCCTTGGGCCAAATATGTGCCCAGGGTTGCTGCAATCTCTGCCACAACGAGGCTTGGGTCCCGCCCCTCAGACCGAGCGCGCTCTGTCGTCACCCCATGGATAGCCGTGGCCGCATCAGGAATGGTAATTCCCGGATTAGCCAACCACTCAGCGGATTCAGTGACGCCACCACCCGCATCAAGGAGCCCCACATAAGCTGTGACGATTCTCGAGTAGCGGGTATCCAACCCCGTAGTTTCCGTATCAAAAACAGCGAGAGTGTCGCTCCAGTGGCTCATGGGGTAAGCCTAGGTGTAGTTCCTCGGGAGGTTGTGAACGTGTGAAGTAGGGAAGACCTCCGGCACGATGTGGGTATGCACACTCACTATCGAAACCGGAGGTCTTCATGTCTCACGCTAATGCTTTGCTTGCCC
>Ga0222687_1000018_pt1 | contig 69483 bp, 95 predicted proteins | sample AntAcemetage1163_FD_179837 | JGI IMG/M metagenome (GOLD analysis project Ga0222687, IMG submission 179837) | Saline water microbial communities from Ace Lake, Antarctica - #1163 | ecosystem: Environmental > Aquatic > Non-marine Saline and Alkaline > Saline | place: Antarctica: Ace Lake...
TCTAAAGCAACCCTTTTACGCAGAACCTCGAAGTTTTTATCCCTCATATACTTTATACATACGTCCCGGTCGTGTGAACCAGCCTCAGTCTTCATAGCCTCGGTGATTCTCGATCGAAGCTTCAACCCACGCAACTCCATCGATGCCTGTTTAGTGGCTGTCCGGTTTACGTAACGCATCCGATTATTCATCATGTACCGCTCATTCAGGGGGGGGGACATGCCAAAATATTGTTGGACCCTCACAACCCTCGCAACCTCCTTGGAAGGTTTAGCCATCTGATCATACACCTCCTTCAGCAATCCACACATCCTTAAGTAGTCACCCTCTGGCATCACATTTGAATGGGTGTCAATCAACTGCATAATCTCAGTAAGAGGTTTCATGGTTCGTGTTCTTTTTTGAGTTTTGGAACGGACTTAAGTGGTTTTTCCGGTTTGAAGAAATCATTAAACGGACACCCTTCGCATCGTCTATGACGTACCGCACATTTGAGTGCGTCGGCGTTCTTGATACAAGGTTTTTTCCGTTGTCGATAGGTTCGCCGCCGTGTAATTGCGTAAGTAAGGATCGAGGTTTGACCTATAACTAACATACTACACTAGGGATTTTCAGTTTTAAATAGCGTTATCGTGCACTTTAAAACTGAATTATATTTTATATTTTTTATTAATTAACCGAAACCAACAAATTAGTTGGAGAAGGCGAGGCCACCCATACCGCTTTGGATGCGGAGGACGTTGTAGTTGACCGCGAACATGTTGAGGTTGGTCGCGACGGCACCCGCCTTGGTCTTGATAGCAACTTGCGCGTTATCGATGCGCGAGAAGTTGCAGGTACCGGTCGGCTGGTGCTCTTCGGGCTTGAGCGCGAAAGAGTACGAGTACACACCGGGCAGAGGCGAGCCAGTGTGGTGGTTGTAGGCTTGGACTTGGTTGAAGTACTTACCGGTTTGCTCCTTGAAGCGGTCTTGGCCGTTAAGCACAAGCTTGAACGTGTCGATAGGGCCGGCGAGTTCTTCGGTCCAGGCTCCACCTGCGGAAGTCGCCTGCAGAAGGGGGGCACCGGTCATCGCCGTGGAGATGAAGCAGTTACCGGAAGTGGCACCCACGCACACGTTGGACGCGAGAACGACATCGTTGGACGAAGTGAAGTTCCACAAGTTGGCGCGAGAAACCGAACCCTGGTCGGCGCACCACACAAGCTCCTTAACGGGGTGGTTGTAGGAGAGGCGGATCTGCTTGGTTTGATTCGCGGCGGCAAGGGCATCAGACCCCGTATGTTGCACTTGCTCGATCAGGTATTCATGACCCTTCTGGGCGAAGCGGCGACGCTCTTCGGTGTCCAGGTAGATGTAGTTGGCGTACACCTTGAAGGTGGAGCCATCGGTGTATTGGTCGAACTCGGAGGACAGGTCGAAATCCAAACGGACTTCGTGGTACTGGAGCGCGATCAAGGGGAGCGCCAAACCGGGGTTGCGGTTGAAGAAGAAGATCAGAGGGAGGAAGATCTGACCGGCATCAACACCGGGGGTGGTCATCTTACCCCAAGACGCCTTCTTGGACTCGTCGAGGTAAAGCTCGGAGTACAAACGCCACCACCTTTGGTAGTGCTTGTCGATGCGCTGACCCCCGATGGAAAGTTCAACATCCTTGATGGCACGCTCCGCGGCGAAGCAGGTGTCATCGGCGGAGCCAACGATTTCCGCGAGACCAGCCTTGGCCTTGAGTTCGACGTACATGTCAGCGACGAGGTCACCGTTACGGGCGACGGTCACGGAGACACGGCCGTTGTCAGCGGGGTTACCGTTGACGGTTTGTTCGATGTTTTCCATCGCGAAGTTGGTGTGGCGCTTGTAAACAGCCTGAAAGAAAGTTACAGCGGGGTTGCCAGTCAGGTAGACATCCTGGGCACCGTAAGCGACGAGTTGCATGAGACCACCAGCCATTTTTTTTGTTGTACTATACACCAACATTTTATTTCAGCGCGAAAAAACATGCACTCTTTTTCCTGTGTGTACATAAAATGTTGACCGTCACCGAGAAGAAAGAAGAATCTGAATATGAATCCGAGTCCGAGTCCGAGTCCCCGTCAGAGTCCGGAGTTGAGGAAATTGATGGTGCTGAAGAAGATGTTGACCTCGCGGAATATGAAACTGATGATGAAGGTGAACTTGACCCCACCGGCCTCATGGTCGAACTTCTCGAGACTGCTCTTATCACACCTGAAGGTGAGACGGTCTGCAGTGCACTCGTGAATGTGGGGCGGCAACTTGAAATACAAAATAAAATTATGGTCAAACTTTTGTCCACGCTTCAAAAAAATCGAGCTTAGAAAAATGACCCCCTAATATAGAAAATGTCAGAGGGCACTCACTTCATCAGCGAAAATGCTGGGTACGAGGAAGCAAACAGTGCCATGAGGACAAATGAAATTAAATCTTTTAGTGATGAAGAGTTCAAACACTTCATCGACGAACTGGAACATATGTGGAAGATTAACGAACATAACGATCAATATCTATCGTACCGAATTGGATACGATAATTTTTTTACAAAAAACGAACTCAGTGAAGATGGTCTACCTACGAGCGTAAATATAGAAACGATCTGCACCAAATACAAAAACGTTCGAGATGGCTTGTGTGAATTGTATCACAGGGCCAACACACTTAACCTCTTAGAGTTTGAACGTGAGAACGAAGATGTGAAAATGGCTACGAGAATTAACCGCCTGATAGATCAAGTAGACGACGCTTGGCAAATTGTATTTCGTAACGCTCGTATATACGATAGAGTAAACAATCCTACATATGTTCCAATTAACCCAGAATCCGACCCCTCCCTTTTCCGTGTTTCCACGATCGCGAACATTCAAGAACTTTCTCCATTCCAACAGTCTATTTTGCAAACACTTCGCTACCTGTACGAAAACAACATCAAGAGATACAAGGGACAATGCTGCACCGAAATCAAAACAGCATCTGGGGCTTCTACTAGAGCGTGGAAACCTATACAAACAATCCAAGAGTTTGTGTATAGTGTCAGTAAGAAGGAGATACATTTTGAACTATGGAAAAATTTAACATCACGTGGGACCGGTCACCGGGACGTTATCACATACCTATCAAATTGTAACGACATGCAATTCCCTGATATTATCAAAAACCGTAACGTGTGGTCATTTAACAATGGCATTTTCATCGGTAAAGAACGGTCGGATAAGGACGGTATGTATAAGTCATCGTTCTATACATACGAATCACCAGAGTTTAAATCACTTGACCAAACCGTTATGAGTTGTAAATACTTTGACCAGGATTATACCGACCACTCACACCTCGAGGATTGGTACGATATCCCCACGCCTTATTTCCAGTCTATCCTAGATTACCAGAAATTCGACGAAGATGTGTGTAAGTGGATTTATGTTCTCGGTGGTCGCCTATGCTTCGACGTTAATGATATGGACGGTTGGCAAGCGATCCCCTTCCTAAAGGGTGTTGCGCGCTCAGGTAAGTCTACGCTAATCACGAAGGTGTTTAGAAAGTTCTACTGTCCGGAGGACGTTCGCACGCTTTCGAACAATGTTGAGAAAAAGTTTGGTCTATCGTCCATTTACGACGCGTTCATGTTTATCGCTCCTGAAGTTAAGAACGATCTCGCACTTGATCAAGCCGAGTTCCAATCCATCGTGAGTGGAGAAGACGTATCGATCGCGGTAAAACACGAGAAGGCTAAATCCATCGAATGGAAAACGCCCGGTATTCTTGGTGGGAACGAAGTACCCCACTGGAAAGACAACTCTGGAAGTATTCTGCGCCGTATTTTGACAGTCAATTTTGGTAAACAAGTAAAAAATGCTGACCCTACGTTAGATGTAAAGTTAGAGAGTGAACTCCCCGTCATTCTCCAAAAATGTGTACGCGCGTATCTACTCTATTCACAACAATACGCCAATAAGGATATCTGGAATGTTCTTCCAGAGTATTTCAAGAAGGTGCAAAAGCAAGTCGCGCTCGTTACCAGTCCACTCGAGAACTTCTTACAGTCGCATATGGTCAAAATCGACGAGAACGCGACGTGCCCCATGACCGTCTTCCAGGATGCATTTAACAACTTCTGCGTATCCAGAAACCTTGGTAAGAAGACCATCAATTACGATACATATATCGGGCCATTCAGTCAGAGAGACTTATCAGTGAATGTCGATTCGCGACTGCATAATGACATGATGTACGATGCACAGGAATTCGTAGTGGGTCTCGACGTGGTTATATCTCTTAATAATTAAAATATACGCGTAAAATATATGGGGCAATTTAACCATTTTGTCAACAATGAAAATATACCATCATTTAATGAAGTCTTACGAACCGAACCGTACTTAACGAACGCTAACCGGAATAAACTGCAACGTGCGCGCACAAATGATAACATGCGCGCGTACGACAAAATGACGAACTTGACACGGAAGAGAATTGATAATTCTAATCTCACGAAACTCGTAGTCGGTTCGCTTCAACTCGGATTTTTTAATGCTATAGTCAACCGAGAGTATGACGCAACAAAACGTATTAATTTAGAAAATGTGATTAATAAACCTGTACCCGGTAGAGATACTTTACCGGGCACTACATTAGATATAGAAGTTACGAAAATCAAGTTGATATACGGTCGTTACACTGGGGGTGTAGAACGTTCCAAGTCTGGTATGGTCGGTAAATTTAACCCGTTGACGAATTATTTTATGGCCCAGGTAACTGCGAGTATGTATGACGGGTCTGTTAGACAGGGTATAAATTTCCGTATATATAAGAATGGTAAAATACACTTTTCCGGTGGGTTTATGAACAATGATATCACTCACGCGGGAAAAATACAAAAATACATTGTCGATAATTTTACGAATAGAGAAAACTTTTTATACAATCCTATTATTTACAACAATATCGTCGGTCAATTTAAGATAAATGGTTCGACCAATTTGACCAAAGTAGCTGCCACGTTTGCAAAGACCGGTAAAGTTAGTTACGAACCAGAATTACAGGCATCGTTACGCATGGAACATAAGGGTAGAACATTTCAACTGTTTACTTCAGGTGTTGTACAAATATTGGGTGTTAATAATAACGCCGAAATGATAGCGTCTTATGATATAGGTAAAGGGTTGGTAAAAGAACTTGTAGTTCTAGACTGTGTGAAAATACTTGGTACTCAGGTAAATACCGCCGTCGTCAAGCGTCGTGTCGCGAAGACTGTCACTAGCAATAAAAATGAAGGGAATGTGAGTTACAATAAAAATAAAGAACCTACCAAACGAATCATAATCTCAAAAAAGATATGTACGTCATACAGTAAGCCCGAACTTATGGCCCTCGCCAAAAAGCTTGGTATAACGAATATCAAGTCTACTATAACTAAAACCACGTTATGTGACCTCATTAAAAAACACGTATATGGTAATTTTGAAGTAAATGGTCACCCATGTAAAGTTCATTCAAAGGATTATCTGATTTCTGTGGCCATGACTAAAGGTATTACCGTATCCGATACCGATACAGTAAATACATTGTGTATAAAATTAGAATTACCCCCTCCTAAAGCACCCACTAAAAAAATTATTACCGCAAACAATACGGTGATTAGCAAGGTTGATTACAAAAAACGTCGGTTAAACGATAAGAGTGTTAAGGAGAATATAAAGAAACTTTACGGTAATAAATGGCTTACTCAATATAAAAACGTAATGGAACCTCTTAATAAAAACGTAATGGAAATGCAAAAAGCTATTAACGCACTCAATCTTAAAAAGAATAAAAAGGGGTTACCATTTAAAAAGGGTGTCGATGATGTTAAAAAGAGTGTGGTGAGAACGTGGAAATCGCAGCGAAAAGTTGAGTTGAATAAAAAATTAAATAATCTGAATAACATTTTTGCTAAAAATCTTGAAAATTTCATGAATGTTGCAACACCGTCGCCTCCGAAGAAGAACAATAAAAAACGATTCCCTAAAGGTACACGAGTCGAACAAATTTAAAAACAACTCGCGGACATTATGTATGGATAACCCGAGAAACGTTTTTCTACAACTCTTACGATCAAAAACTGAAATACAAATAGATACTATGGAAAATGTGAGTGTATATATACGAGAATCTATTCTAAACACTATATTTTACGTGATAGTAGAGTATATTAAGTTTGAGCGCAGTACCCACGATACTGGGTTTGGTCCAATTGAAGAAATATATTATTGTACAGATGAATTTATCAACGCCGACGACGCGCGTAAATGGATAAGAGAAAACGTACCTGATGATGACATGGATCTAATCATGTACGTTTTTGACAACCCCCGTAAAATGTATAGGTCTAAGCATAGACGTACACTTTTGTACCTTAAAAACATGTTATATTTCGATTTATAAGTTTAGTGGGCTCAGAAATCTGTTTCAAATGTGAGGTGTGATAAGAAAAATCATACCCGAGAAAAGACGATTTTATTTTATCAGAAAGTGCAAACCCTTCATAACTCTTCGCAACACCTTCACATACAGCTCCATTTTCAACTTCCATTAACCTATCTTCGAGCATGATGAACTCTTTCAATTTTTCTTTTGTCATTCCATCATTCTTCATTTTAGTAAACATTTCTTTAGATTTTCCATTCGTTATATGAAAATAGTCCGTTTTGTATCCCAAATGGGAAACCTGTGTCTTATTATTAGTATCTATATTGATCGTAAAAATAACATACAAAATTACGGCAAGTAAAGCGGGTATTATCATTTAGTAGTATCCAAGATATTAAAAAGATCTTTAAGTTTGTGTAAAATGTTGAAAAGTTGTCGGTCGTCGCCAATCGTTTTTGGGTCGATAATTTCCAATTCGATTTGATACACGACCGGGTCTTCACTATCCATGTCACGTGTGTCACCCATACACGTGGTGAGGTCAATACTTAAATTTTTTCTGATGAAAGAAAGACGCTCTTTCATCTTTTTTTTATCCATCGTTCTGTCAACATCTGTCACAGGTGTTTCTTTGGAGATACTGACCCGGAAATCGAAGGGTGTGGTTGAATTATTTATGAAATCCTCATTATGGACACGGTGTTTCTGAATGACAGTTTCATCACCCGTATTTTCGTCAACAGTGATACGCGTATTGTCAGTTTCGCGGTAGAAAACTTCCTGTGATGTAGACATAATCTTTTCCCAACCGTCGTATTTTTGGAGGCGGCGCATCACGTTAGTGAACGTGTCTTTACCGATATTCGTATCAAACATTTTACCATTGAATTTACCGAGGCGAATTTCAATCTCAATATGTTCATCGTTTCTGTAACGGTCAATAATCGGTTTTACTTTATCGTATAGGTACTGAACGTCCATTGTATTCAAACTTATATATTTGCATTTCTCTAAATAACTTAGGTTAAAGTTTTCTTTCATTTTAAAAACATGCAAGGTTTCCACAATAATGGTAATACATGTTTTTTCAATGTGGCGATACAATGTTTGTTAAACGTGCGTGAATGCGCAGAGTATATTTTGAATAATGAATATGTGGGTACGTGTCAATTTACTAAAGTATACGTAGATCTCGTACATGTATATTTCAAAAACGCACCGGGTAAAATAAATATAGACCACCTCCTCCATAAGTTCAGGGATGTGTTTCCCCGATTCAAAGTATATCAACCACATGATGCACAAGATGCGTTGTTTTGTATCATAGATATTATCGAAAAGGAGATCCCAATAATAAAGACTTTAGTATACGGTAAACGCACGCAGTATACGGTATGTCCGAGTGGTACGAAGACAACGGAAGAACCATTTAGTTTCTTGATACTAAACAATTTAGATACACGGGACAAAGTGAGTGATATGATGACACGCTCCGATAAATGGGACGTATTGAGCGATTATAAAGACGATTCCGGTGTTACACATAACGTTTCTACTACACGTTCAACGATAACGGAGTATCCGAAAATTTTATTTATTTCTTTCAATAAAAAGCAGTTCGTGGAGATGGACGAATTCAAGCAGTATGAAATATGTGGGAGTATAGTTCATATTGGAACACAAAATGGTGGGCATTACATAACCATTCTAAAACGGGGTGACGGTAAGTGGTATTTACACGATGACGACATGGTAAAGGAGGTCGAATTCCCCGTGAAAGAGACACATCATGTACTCATGTACAGGATAAAAAGTCTCCCATCTTAATATCTTCCTTGATATTCACGAGCGTTCTATAAAACGTCCGCCTCCCGTTCGGGTAGGTCTTATCGTGACGCCTCTGAACAGGTTTCCACCACATCGGCTCATCTTGATGCATATATTGACACTCTACGATCGCGTCTTCTTCTACGTGCACCCCATGGGGGACTTGATCTTCGCGTATTTCGGATTCAAAAATGAGTTTTCCTCGCTCTTGAACGTATAGACGCCATATAGTACCTTTTTTTTTGAATTGGAAATCAATCGTATTCTTATCCCTTGGCTTCCATTTAAACATGGTTTCGTGTGTACCCGTTTTAATTGTGGCCCGTATCGGTGTAAAAATGAGACCGTCAATTTTTTGTGTAACGGTGGGTAGATACTCGTTCATAAATAATTCAAAATCATTTAACATATAAAATTTTTTAACTTTCATTTTAATTGGATCGTATTTTAAAACGGTCAACATCTTTATAACTTTTTCGGTATCGTCAAGGCGATCAATAAAGTTTTTATTTCCAACAACTATACCGGATGTTAAAAGACAATCGTAAATCATGAATGTATCTTCATATAACTCACCTTCAAGAATCGTTCCCTCATATATAGGCTTTCTAAAATTGAGAGCGCATTCAAACATGTCGAGTGCTCTATTCACGAACATACATCGCTTCTTGTTTCCAAACATAAATGCCAGAAGCATATAGCGCACACCGTCCGTCTTTTCACATACGGTGTATGGTTGACTTGTCAATATCCCGAAATGTTTATATTCAATGGATACGGGTTGACACCCAGGAAATGTACCCTTGACACCCCAATGAGTTTCCATAAAGGATATCGCATATGTGTAAATAGGGTCGTCTCTATTTACATATAGACGTTGCATCTGTATTGAGATAATATTTTATTCTTTAAGTTGATTTAATACCAGTTGAATTTAAGATGTTACCGAAACACTCGTGTGTGTACGTACTAGTGACTTCAGCTGCCGTATACGCGACAATCTTTACACCAGACTCTTTAAATTTTTCAAACATCGCACTTGACTTAGGTGCAATTTTGAAGTTACTGGTTCGCCTATCTTTAATTTTTTTGAGAGTAGTCTTATTCATCATGACCCACGCTTTAGGGTTTGTACTTTTCACTGTGTACATATCTCCATCTATAGATCCACCAACAACCGTGTCGAAATGTAGCCCCATTTGTGACACGGGTTCAGTGGACGCCCGTTTCACCTTTTCCGTGAACATACCCCAGTCTATACCCTCCTTCACACCTGGAAATACAATGATGTCGTAATTATCATTCGGCTCGAGCGCTTTTATTAAGGCGTCCGCGTCAATACTCACGCCAAAGTCTATGAAAAGTATCCTGTCATGTGATTTGATACAGTCTTGAATTTTTTCAGACTTGAGAAATGGGTCGTCATTCACGAATATAAGTTCATTATGTACACTTTTTTGCATACATTGAATATTAAATCGTAACACGGAATGTAAAACCTTAACGTGACACGATCGCGACCGTGTGACAATGATTGTTGCAACGCGCATATTACAACTCTATAGGTTTTAAGCCTTAAGCCTTTGTTTTAGGCAACCCGTAAATGGTAGATTTCCTACGTGTCCAAGTGTCGTTTGTACATCTGCAAAAATTTTACCATTCATTTGCTGCCAACGTCTACAAAACGCGTAATCTTCTGATAAGTACCGTTTTGATTCTGGATCGATCATACAATCAAACAGAGCACAATACTCGTCAAAATCGCGGTTCTGATGATCATTTTTACACGTGAGTGTATCCTTGTACTCTTCATGCATTCGCTCAAGTGCAGTGCGCTTAATCATCATAAATCCAGTGGGGCCATCGAGAACTTCGACAAATCCATTTTCAACCGACCGCCTCTGCGCCCCTATATTTACAACAAGACTCGATGAAAGAAGACCAGGGTCTCGTTCATCTTTTTCTTCTATTCCACGCTTGACGTTATCCCACATTACAACCTTTTTGGGATAACACGCTACAGAAATATCATGACCGGATTTTGCAAGGCGTACAACTGATTTCGCATCAAATTCTACGTCCGCATCTATAAACATGAAATAATCTGCGTCGGTCTTTTGCATAAATCTACCTAGAGAAACGTTTCTCGCTCGATGCACGAGACTTTCATTTTCTGTGGTATCAATCATCAATTGAATATTTTCTTTCATTAATTCGACTTGAAGGCGAATAAGACTTGCCATGTATTGTTCGAGACATAGTCCCCCATAACATGGGGTACTTAAAAATATTTTCATGTATAACTATATATTATTACAATTTATCCTCTAAGTATCCTTTTATAATCGTTACAATCTTGTTCAAAGTGGGTGTTGACACACTGCATTTTTCACACACCTCTGTTTTAGATACACGCGATTGTAGTGCCATAAATATAATTGCAGCCGCTACACTCTTCGGTGATTTGCTCATAAGGTCGACACAGTTTTCTATATCCCCACACTTTCTATTGCATGATAACCGCTCTTCGCGAGATACGTCAAAGTTATTGAGTAACCGTTGCATCATGTTATGTGGTTTAGTTACATAGTTCTTATCAGTTTTCTCATCATCTATCACTTCCATAAATAAATCTGTCGTCCGACTCACATCCTTTGACTGGATGCCAAACATTATTGAAATTTCTTCAGTTGTTCTCGGCAAGTTTGAAAGACGACACGCGTATAAAACGCAGTTTGCCTTTATCCCAGAACGTACAGCTCCCCGAGTAAGTTTACCCTCGTTGAATCTTTTATACAATGTCTTTGCATCTTTGAGAACGGTTTCGGGTAAATCTCTACATGCTTCGTCGATATCCTTGTATGCGTGAAATAGTGATCTATCCCGATGATTCATTGAACTATGAAAGTTAATCTTCGCCATACGTTTCGTTTCATACTTTGAAGAGTAACGTGTTTCTATGACAGTGCCTTTACCCCACGCATCGGAAAATAACTCGTGATTAGCCGATGGGATATTACATCTAGACGGATCACTCACGCGACCGTCTTCTGTCACACCACTCGTCCATTCAGCCGTATCATCTATAAAGGTAGCATCGACTAACCCGCACCCTGTACACACCATTCCCTCACGCGTGACAACCTTTTGCTCATTGCACGAGATGCACGTATAATATTTATTTACTGACTTGATTGTTGGTTTATGTAAAATCTGGTCCAGATCGGACCATATAGTAGCCAGTATTGTTTCCATTTATTCTTACAGACCTTTTTAAAAAGTATTGAAATTTCGCACTTAGGCTAGAAATTGTGTTCATCCATCTGGAGTTTCGCTCGCGTTTCGATTCTATTAACCATATCCTTAAACCTAGACGAACCAGGGCTAGAAGGTTTCCAGTCGGACCACGCGGCGTCGATCGTTTCGTATCCAAGTGGTAGTTCCATTCGTCCGTCAAGTTCCGAATCGGATACTACAAAACCACTCAAATCGGTGTCGTCGCTGTCTGAATCGTTGAGTATCTCACTATCTGCATCCATAACAATCTCATCGAGTATGACATATAGGTCGTCTTTAATATGCATAAAAATGGTTTCGCCGGATTGGTGGTGTTCACATATACTGGTATCTCTTAATATATTCGTATAATCATCTAATGTATATACTTGTGCATCTTTGTATATTAAAGATGTTTCTGAGTAATATTTAACTATGAGGTAATCTTCACAATTCTCTTGTACTACAGCGTACATCTCATCTTCTACGTCTTCAACGTTCACTAAAATTTTTATTAAATCTCCAGAATATATTTCTGAAATCGGTATCATATCTAAAGAGTTCGGACAAAAAATATTCATAGCTATTACCACACGTGATGGGAGTGAAAATTCTTTCTAAAGTCGACTGTAAATATTGTGACTACGCTGAAACGTTATGCAAAGACCTAAATCTCGAGTATAGTAAAGAATTGGTAGACAAGTTTGAATTAAAAGAGCGGTGTGGATCTGGGGTGACAACGTACCCCCAGGTTTTCGTAAACGATAAATATGTGGGTGACTACTTCGCGTTTGAAGAGTATATAGACAACACTGAACATATACTTCTTCCTACACTCTCTAGGTTTACCGTGTTTCCTATCGAACACGAGAATCTATGGTCCCTATACAAAAAGGCTCAAATGTCTAATTGGACAGCGGAGGAAGTTGATGTATCAACTGATATGGACGACTGGACAAAATTAACCGATAACGAACGCCATTTCATTAAATATATTCTCGCATTTTTTGCAGGGTCAGATGGTATCGTATTTGAAAATATAAACAATAATTTTGCTGACGAAGTGCAACTTACCGAAGCACGTTCCTTCTACGCGTATCAATGCCATAATGAGATGGTGCACGGGGAAACGTACAGTAAACTCATAGATAAGTATATCCGAGACTCTTCGGAAAAACAGAAACTCTTTGACGCCATTCAGACTGTTCCTTCTATCAAACATAAAGCAGACTGGGCGATGAAATGGTTCGATAAATCTCGAACGTTCGCTGAAAGACTTTTCGCATTTGCATGCGTTGAAGGCATTTTCTTTTCAGGGAGTTTCTGTGCTATCTTCTGGTTAAAAAAGCGTGGACTCATGCCCGGCCTGTGCTTTAGTAACGAACTCATTAGTCGAGATGAAGGTCTTCATTTAGACTTCGCACTCGAACTATTTAAAATGTTGAGTTTTAAACCAATTCAAGACACGGTATACGAGATTTTAACAGATGCGGTAAATATAGAAAAGGCGTTTATTTTAGAGGCCCTTCCATGTAGTCTCATAGGTATGAATTCTAATAAGATGTCCGAGTACATCGAGTACGTCGCGGATCGTTTACTTAAACAAGCGGGGTTCAATAAAATCTGGAACACGCAAAATCCCTTCGATTTTATGGAAAATATTTCCCTAGATGGTAAGACTAATTTTTTTGAAAAACGTGTGGGTGATTATGGTAAAATGGACGAAACGACTCCGATTTCGTTTGACGAAGAATTTTAATTAAACGTCAAATCTCTACCATCGTCAAGTTTACACGTCGCGATCGCCTTCGTTTTAGCACTTTTAAACGAAACCGGTGCAGGTGCGTTTAAATCACCATTGATATCCATGGGAGCAAACTTCCTACCACTGTCACGCATTTCAATCTGCTTTTCTTTCATGTTTGGCTTAGGAAGCTCAACATCGGCCATACGAAGTGGTGCGATACCCGCAGCCACAGCCGTTCTGGGGGAGATAGCCTTGGGGCTTGGGCCAATAGTAGCCATGGGGCTTGGGCCAATAGCTATATCGTCGTCTGAGTCAGAATCCGAACCAGCGTCTGACTCATCATCTGAGTCTGAGTCTGAGTCTGAGTCTGAGTCTGAGTCTGAGTCAGAGTCAGTAGCCTTGGGAGCAGGACCTATGGCCTGGGGGGGTACGTTAGGTTCATACGCTTCAGATTTGATATTCATCATACCCCACGTCACGAGCATAAACACGACCGTGTGTAAAGCTAACCCACTCATCGAAGGGCACCCGTTGGGGGTGGACACCCATGAACCAAACACCTTCCGCACGAGACGGAAGGTATCGGGGTTGGCGACGATGAAGAACACGAGTGCCGACATGACCGAAATTAAAAGTTTTTGTTCTTGTTTTTTACCGTCGCAGCCACAACCACAATCTTTGAAGAGACCCATTTGTTTTGTTATTGTAATCTGAGAAAAAAAATATACTTAAAGTTTGGTCTCGTATAGAATATACAATAAGTATGTCCAACATTATTCAGCGTTACGAAAATTTCGATGTACCCTCAGTTGTTTTTTCTAAAATGAAGAAGAATAAAAATGGGGGTAAAACTGTATACATTAACGCGCCAGCAAACAAGAAGATGTATCTGCAACTTCCTTTTCTCAGATCCCCGTTCGGTCTAAGCGCCTTCACTGACGAAGCGACTAACAAGACGTCCTATTCCCTTGATCTATCATTTGATAAAGATAACGATGATGCCATGAATCTCGTTGAAAAACTCAATGCACTTGATACTCGTATTATCGAGATAGTTGCTGAGAATTCTAAAGAATGGCTGGGTAAGCCTTACAATATCGACGTCATTCGAGAAGCGCTATACAAGCCAATCGTTAGACCAGGAAAGGAAGATTACGCTTCCACGTTAAAACTTAAGCTAATGACCAAACCCGATGGGACCTTCCTCGCAGAGGCGTACGATATGACACAAACGTCCATGCCCGTAGACTCTATTGAAAAGGGGCAAAAGTGTATGTGCATAGTTGATTTCAACCAAATTTGGTTTATCGATAATAAATTCGGTGTAAGTGTGCGCCTTTCTCAAGTATTGTGTGAACAATCGACTAAACTCCCATCGTTCGCGTTTCAAGGTGTTGACGGAATTGCACACACCATGGACGCTACCGCTGATGGTAGCGACGAATCTGAAGAGGAGTGTGAGATCGATGAATAGATAGTTAATTTCTTAGTACTTATTAATATATGAAAGCAAACGTTCAGAACAAAATAAAGATTCCATGTCAACCAACAACACATTTCAAGCCCCTTACGAAAATAGGTCAGGGTGAATATGGTGTTGTGTATAAAGGGTGTTTAAACTCCGAATGTAAACGCGTCATCGCCATAAAACGTTCGACGGATCCACTCAGAGCCGAATATAATATCACTAACCGCCTTAAAAATAAAGGTGCTGCAAACGTTTATGGATTTGAAAAATGTAACACCGAAGAATTTATGTATTCGGAATATCTCGATGGCCAACCATTTGATAAGTGGATCGTTAATGATAAACCAAACGCGGTTAGTGTGAAAACCACTCTTAAGAAACTCCTTAATATATTGAAAATATTACATAAAAGTGACCCATCATTTAGACACAATGATTTACACACCGGTAACGTGATGGTCGTGAACGGTGAACCACGCCTCATCGATTTCGGGTTGTCAGCTATAAATGGTATTCCAAACCCCGAGATAAATGAATCAGATTTGCGTTCTGGATATGGTATTTTTAGAGGAAACCATAAAATGTATGACGTACACTTTTTCTTTAATTCACTCTTTGTCCATATTCAGAGATCGAAATTGACTACAGAATATAAGAGTGTTTTAGAATTCATCAAGCGGGTTTTAACGAATAAGTATCTGGGAGATACCACGAGTCGGGTATCCAATTATAGACTTAAATATAATCAAACACATACAGACCTCCCCACATTCGATTCAATCTTAAAAGATGCTTATTTCACGGGAAACCCGTCGGCTAAGAAACTGAATACTCTATTAAAAACGATTGTCACAACTAAGAAACCGCCTCTCCCCCCTCGTAAAATCGGTTCACCGAAGCCGACGTCGAAGCCGACGTCGAAGCCAAAATCAAAGACACCCACTAAATCCGCGAAGCTTACGGCCATGCAGAAAGCTGCTTCCATTTTGGCATCTCGAAAGAATGTTCGGCCACAGAAGAAGCGCCCAGTGCTCACCCGAACGAGAGTGAAACCTTTATCTAAATAAGTCTATCGTATTCAACAATTCCGAATATCGTAGATTTATAATTAAAAATATCCGGTATATAATATTACACCATGTTCTTCCTTATTGTTTTACTTTGCATAAACATTATCGTGTTAATGAACATGAAACCTAAAAAGGGGAGTGTTACGTTCGATGGGGGTGAAAAGTGGACAATCTATGGGTCGAAGGAGTGCCCATGGTGTGTTAAACAGGTCGACTATTTCGAAAAGTTGGGTAAATCGTATACTTTCGTCGACTGTGACAATAAAAAATGCCCCGACTTTGTGGAAGGGCTCCCGACTCTCGTAAGTGAATCTGGTAAGAGGCGCAGTGGTTTTACGAAGGTGTTTGAGGAGGTCGAAGAGGTCGGGGGGGGCGCACGCGTTTGGAAAATATATGGGTCTCGTTCGTGCAGTTGGACGAACAAGCAGATCGATTACATGCGTAAACATGGAAAGCAGTTCACATTCGTCGATTGTGATAATGAAGAATGTGAAGGTATAAATGGATTTCCCACGTTAGTCACACCAGAAGGTGAGGTTCTTAACGGATATACCAAAGTTTAGAGACTGCGGAAAACGTTGATGGTAATAGATAGAAGTAGAGCATCGGTGAACGTCTGGAGGGGTTTGAGCACGGTGATGTGCTTGACAAGAGAGTTGTTCCACGTAAATCGAATAATAAAAGTGGTGATAAGAACCACGAGTACGAAAGTGAGGATTTCCACGAGAATGTCGTTAGGTTTCCTGGACTTTATAATCTCTTTGATCATCATTTTATTACATGACAATATTTTTTTCTAGGAGTATCATATGACTAAACCACCACCATCGAGTGGTTCCGAGCACACATTCACCACGAGAAAATGGGGTAGTCCAACGGGAAAGGTGAGTAATAATTGTTACGCATACGCTGTACATAATTACAAGACTAACAGGTCGTGGAAGTCTCAACCAGGTGAACGCGTTGGTCGAACCAATACATCACAAACGTACGTAAATTGTGGATCGCTCCCGTCCCTCGTGAAAGCTGACAATCCCGATAAAGTGTACATGGTAAAGGCTGGTGAGAAATGCAAACCATCGTACTATAAAATTATGATGTTTGTTGCGACGTGTAAAAATAAAAATTATTTATGTCACGGAGATTTCCACTTTTATAAACAACATAATAAGACTGAGTATAAAGTAAAAATGGGGGATACACATGAGAGTATCGCTAACTTTTTTAAGGTGCCGGTCATTCGCGTGAAGCGGGCGGCGGTTAGGTTGACTCCCGGGCGTATCATTGTGTTTAAGGCTGACTTTTTTAGCCATAAACGGGGGTGGGGTGGTGCTCCTATCGTGACTGGGGCGACAGGTAAACTCATTACGGACCCCCGGACAACATCTCGGAAGTACTCTGGATTAAATTATAACAAGTATTGTAGTTCATTCTGTGTGAAGAATACTGGGATCAAGGTCGGACATACTTATACCAAGGTCTGAAAGTAGGCTGTCCACGTCGAGTGGTGTGTCTATGTCAAAAAATATATCTAATATATCAAGTGATATATCGTCTGATAATAACAAGACATTTGATGTCTGTTGAATGTTATTATGAACCGTTAACTGCACTTTAAAATTCGAGCCGTCAAATATCTTCCGACATATAGGACATGTCTGCTTACCTAGCTGTTTCCAGTTCTCTATACAGTGGGAATGGAACAAATGACCACAACGAATTGGGCTATGTGCTCGTGTTTCCCTGACTGTATTGAGACAGATGGCACATGTTGTCATTCTTATTTAGAGCGATTAGAATATTTTACGAGTTTTTACTCAATATATTTTAGACAAATTTATCGTACTGTCGCACATACCACATGGCTCCGTTTTCTTTTCAGTCTTCTTTATTACCTGGGGACCATTCGCTTGGAGAAACTTACGAAAAGAATAGTTATCTTCATACTTGATACCATTCTGCGACATGAGATAATCGTTATATAATTTTGACGAGTTATTTATGGTGAAGCACCTACCGTCGGCCATTCCGAGTCGCTGAGACATTTATATTACAATTAGAAATTAATTTTTCTATTCTCTGTAGTGGTCACCCATGATTTATATCCCATTTTTTTTACCTTATCTATACACTCTTCTATATCGTACCCTGAAAATGTATCAAAACGATCTTCCACTTCAGTCTTTGAAACTCTTATATCCGGATTTGAATTTATATGCTCGTTGATAATGTTATATGCAAATACGATCTCTTTTAGGGTCTCAGCTCCAGTGATAATGATCTTTCCCGTACTGAATATACTCGTCGTGATTTCCTTCATGTCAGCGGCTGGTTTGAATTTGATCTTAACAGCTGAATACCTATCGGGTTCAAATGAAACTTTGAATACATCCGAATGTCTTTCAAAATGTTCGGTTGTTTTCATCAAATTGATGTTATTATTCAAACTGAAGTTTGAATTGATCATGACAATACGAAACGTATTAATAGGTGGGATCACATCGGGGTCAAAAGACTGTATAATATATATAAGACTGTTGATGATATGTTCACAGTTAAATAGGTCGTTGCAACCTGCGACCTGGATACTTCCATTTGGGAAAATCTTGATAGATTTCACACTGTAACAATCTTCGTATGTTAACGTGATCTGATTGTAAAATGTTGTGGGTTTGATTGACCATGTAGCGCTGGTATTTGAATGCTCGTTCAATTTTAAGTGCACATCCGACATTTCAAACAATTTTCGAATCTTCGGTACATCTATAGCCTTGTTAAACGACGATACCATCGTGATAGTGGTGAGTTTGATCCATGAGGGCGTTTTATCTTCTGGTAATTTACGTCTGAACTCGTCTAATGTTAGAAGATATGAAAATGTTGTATTTGCGATTGCACTAAACATTTTGGACTTACCTTTTAAACTTGTAATCTACCCACTTAGGTTCATTCTTAAAGAAGTTAGAGAAGAGCCAACTCTTTAAACTACAATGCCGTCATTCATCCGAGAAGCCAACGCCTTTGTTGATAAAACAAATACACCTCGCGTGGAACTTAAGTATACATGTTACGTGGAGGGTCAAGGATACACGAACTGTACTGAGTGCTTCGCAACGAAACCTATTGGTAAATGGGAAACGTTCAAGTCTAGACGAGAGTCGTTCAATTATACAGATTTCTTAGAAACTAAGGTTCATAAAACGTTGCAAATTCGCCGACGTCTAATTGAATTACAACTTGATAATGTACTTTGTGAAAATAACAATATATTTTCAATGATACGCATTATGAATTGTATAAAAATATTAGATCCTACTTTTATACCACCCTTGATTAACGTGAAATGTTCATGGCAGAAGAAATTTGTAAAGTACATTGTTACAGACGTACTAATCGGTGTTGCAAACGGTTGTAAAAATGAGTATAGGTTGGAACGTTTGTATTTTACATTGCTAAAAATAGAAGCAGAATTATAAGAGAAATAAACATATAAGCGGTCAACGTAAGTTCGCCAGAGGAATCGCGTAGTATAAGCTTCTTTACGTTTGTGGAAGTGTCTTCGTCGTACCCCCTATCAATATTTCTACCTGGTAGAATAGGTCTGGAAAGATGACATCTTTCACCCTGTACATCCGTGCACATATTAGGTGCACCCCACCCTACCGTTACACCATATTCACATATAGGACTTTTAAAATCATTCACCATTTTTTTTACATTTTCGATCGGTTTGTGTTTCGCAAACTCTCCAGGGTGTCGAGTCGCACCTGGTAATGAGATTTTGTTTTGCACAAATGGATTCACGTGGTCCATAGTAGCTTTATCATCAAGCATGAACTTACTCATCTGTATATTAAGAGTAAATATATTTTTTATGTGCAAGCTTTTTTTCATGTTCTATCCACATTTGATCTAAATCAATGTTTAGCATATGCGCCAATTGAAAAAGATAACTAAACACGTCACCCATTTCCATCATGACATCAACCCCCCGCTCCTTTTTGATATTCATCTTCTTAAACGTTCGTTTGTATTGTCGGATTGCAGATGCGAGTTCGCCAAATTCTTCGGAGAGTAATAACCATACCGTGTTTATATCCGCTCGATCCCAACCCTTGATTTTACAAATTTTCTCCGTCTCTTCTTTGTAGTAATTCAACGAGCTCATTCTTACTGTATACATGCGGGTAATCTTTAAACGCCGATCTTCTCATTCTTTTCAATTTTGAGACCGTACGTACTCGTGTTAGCAGGAGCAACAGGTGGGACGGCCATGGTGTCGATATCACGCCTATATCCCATATATTGGGCAACACCTGACTGAATCTGCCCCATTGCAGTTTTAATCACCATCGCGTTCATAGCCTTGACTTGGGGATTCACATCTTGATGTTGGTCACCCGCGTTATTGATAAACACGACTCGCATGATACTGTACAGGTCACCGGGATTTTGATAATCAATCGAGATACCCGTTTTATCTTTAAACGCCTGACGGATCGCACGCTGAACCAAATTCGTATTGAACTCAGAGAAGAAAAGCGTGTTCAGGGGAGTTGGTGTCTGCTTGATCGACATGAGGTTAGGAACGTCACACATTTAATATATCTCAGGAAAAAAACTATCTGTAAATATAAATGATCGTCGGCGCAGACTTCGACACTGCATATTCCGGCCCAGCCTGTGTGTCGGCGAAACCCGTGTGCACTGCACCCAACTGCTTCATCGCGTCTTACCCACCAATCTCCAAACCCGGTATCGATGGGGGGTTCAACGTGAACAGCCAATTTCTCGAACCTAACAGGTATTACGAGACCGTCGGCCCAGTCCCTATTCGAAGTGAAGATTTTAAGTGTTAATTAAAAGATAGATTTGTAATATAACCAAATGAAGGTTATCAAGCGGTCCAATCTTGTTGAAGACGTCAAATTTGATAAGGTCACCAACAGGATCTCCAATCTTACATATGGTTTATCTGAAAACGTCGACGCGTCCCTCATCGCAAAACAAGTTTTCTCTTCGATGTACGATAACATCACTACTCATGAAATTGACACGTTATCAGCCGAAATTTGTATCGGTATGCTTACATCAAATCCAGACTACGAAGTTCTTGCCACACGGATAGTCGCCAGTAACATTCAAAAAATCGCACCGAATTCCTTTTCCGATGCCATGAAAATTCTTTACGATAACAATATCGTCACGGAGGAAATATACACCGTTTCAAAAAAAGTAGATGACGCTATCATCGCGGAACGTGACCGAACGTTTGGATACTTTGGTATCAAAACGCTCGAACGCGGGTATCTTCAGAGGGTAAACGATATCATTGTCGAAACACCACAATACTTGTACATGCGAGTATCAATTGGTATTCATGGTAGTGACATCGAATCGGTTAAAAAAACGTATGAGGCCATGTCCCTCGGACAATTTATTCATGCCACACCGACACTATTTAATGCTGGTACACTTCGCCCACAAATGTCTTCATGCTTTCTCGTGGCAAATAAAGACGACAGTATTGACGGTATTTATGACACCCTGAAAGAGTGTGCACAGATTAGTAAATGGGCTGGTGGTATTGGCTTACACATTCATGATATTCGCGCAAATAAGTCCACAATCAGGGGTACGAACGGTAAATCTGATGGAATCGTCCCGATGTTGCGTGTATATAATTCGACAGCTCGGTACGTCAATCAAGCTGGTCGTCGTAAGGGGTCGATCGCGATGTACATCGAACCGTGGCACGCAGACATTCTCGATTTCCTCGACATTCGTCTCAACCAAGGTGATGAAGAGGCTCGATGCCGCGATTTGTTTACAGCCATGTGGATCCCGGATCTGTTCATGAAACGTGTCGAGAGTGGCGGTGATTGGTCATTATTTTGCCCAGACACTGCAAAGGGACTCTCGGACGTGTATGGCGATGAATTCGACAAACTTTATGAGAAGTATGAACGTGATGGTATCGCGAAGGCTACTATACCGGCCGGTGATATCTGGAAGGCTATCATTAAGTCACAAAGTGAAACGGGTACACCGTACATGCTATACAAAGATGCGTGTAACAGAAAATCTAACCAAAAAAATATTGGTGTGATTAAATCGTCTAACCTATGCAGTGAAATTGTAGAATATTCCGATAAAAATGAAACTGCTGTGTGTAACTTATCTTCTATCGCTTTACCAACATATGTCGACCGAGATACAAAGACATTTAACCACGCAAAGCTACACGAAATCACCAAGATGGTGACTAAGAACTTGAACAAAGTCATAGATCGTAACTTTTACCCGACCGAATGTGCGAAACGATCCAATATGCGTCACCGCCCTATCGGTATTGGTGTTCAAGGTCTCGCCGACGTATTCATCATGTGTGGCATGCCATTCGATTCACCTGAAGCAAAGATTCTTAACGCGCATATTTTCGAGACTATGTATCACGCGGCTCTGGAGTCTAGTATTGAACTCGCCAAAATTGACGGATCGTATGAAACGTTTGAAGGTTCGCCTATCAGTGAAGGTATCTTACAATTTGATATGTGGGACCGCGAACCCATAATGAGTGGGCGTTATGACTGGGATGCAATGCGTACGCAAGTTAAGAGTGGTATAAGAAATAGTTTACTTCTAGCACCAATGCCAACTGCGAGTACTTCCCAAATTCTTGGCAATAACGAGTGTTTTGAACCTTACACGACGAACATCTATCTTCGCCGTACACTCGCCGGTGAGTTTGTGGTCGTGAATAAACATCTCGTCAGGGATTTACAAGCCATTGGTTTATGGTCAAAGGAAATGAAAGATCTCATGGTCAAAGCGGGTGGTTCTATTCAAAATATTGTGGATATCCCCGAAGATATTAAAAAATTGTACAAGACTGTATGGGAAATTAGTCAAAAGGTTATCATCGACATGGCGGCAGACCGAGGTGTATATGTCGACCAGAGTCAAAGTATGAATCTATTTATCGAGAACCCATCCGTATCTAAACTTTCATCGATGCACATGTACGCGTGGAAATCAGGGCTCAAGACTGGTATGTATTATTTGAGAAGTAAAGCAAAAGCGAAACCTATACAGTACAGTCTAGATGCAGAATGTAGTGCTTGCTCAGCTTAAAGTTTTGAATCTATATATAACAAATGGCCAAATTCAATACTCTCTGCGACATTATGGAAATCCCCAAATACGATGGTCGTAAAATTTCTTTGAGCACAAAGGACGGTAAGCCTCTCAGAATACAGACCCCGCGTATGTATATGCCCTTTGGTATTAGTGGGTACACCCCTGTAGTGGGGGCAACTAAGTGGAACCTTGATTTTTCAATGAAGGGACACGATGAAGAGGGTAACTACGTAAAAGCATTCTATGAATCAGTTCAAGAAGCAGAAAAAAAACTCATAGAGGAAGTGAGTGCACAAAGTATGCATATTTTTGGTAAACACGTGAGTTTCGAAGAACTCGAACCCATGTTTAATTCCAATATCAAACACTCACCTGATAGAGAGCCGAAATTTAGGACACGCGTGGATACATCTATGAGTGGAGATTTGAAAGTGGGAGTATTTAATTCAGAAAGGGAACAGTTAAAAGATACATTAAAAGATAAACTTTACGCAAGAAATTCAGGGGTTGCCATCGTTGAGATGAACAGTGTGTATTTCTTGAATAAGATGTTCGGTGTTACCTGGAAATTACACCAGCTCATCGTTCACGAACCACAACAACTCAAGGGTTTTCAGTTTTCATTATAAATTATTTTCCACCACCCGAAATCATAAGATAATATACCAATTGAGCCTCTTCCAATAGTTTACCTTTAATCATGGTGAAACCATTGGGATCCATACCTAGTCGTATTTTAGCGATTCTGACAGAACTATCCCAAGCGCTGAGAGTCATGCTTCTTACTTTACTACTTCATTTTTTTTACGAGCTTCTTGTACGCCACCGTACCCTTCTTGGGTGCCAACTTGAAGTCACCCTTCTTTGCCGGCTTGAACACATTCACCATGGACTTGGAACCTTCATCTTTCATACGTTTCTTAGCCGCGGAGATGGCAGCTTTACTTTTAATGTTACCATATTTGTCCTGGACGAGATCTTTTTTGGTGAGACCACCAGAAGTGTGAGCGGCGGTTCCGTGTAAGACTTCTGCGCGGGTACCTTCAGTTACCTGATACATCATTGTTATACTATATCACCGGAAAATTTTTCGAATCGCGTCCATCGACTTTTCATTCTTTATAGGAATTTGATCTTCCACGCGTTTATCGTTAAGTACATCCGCACAAATCATAGACTTGTGTCCCTGGAGTGACATCATAGCCATGTCAACGCTGTTGGATTTTTGTGTATCTTTATACACCAATTTTTTGACAAATACTTCCCTTGTCTGACCAGTTCTGTGACATCTGCCGATAGCCTGTAATTCCGTGGCTGGATTCCAACTCGGTGCCATGATATAAACCCTCGTGGCACACTGAATGTTAAGACCCTGACCACCACACCTGATCTGTACTACCAACATACTACCATTTGGTGAATCTTTAAACATCGTAAGGACCCGATCCCTTTCATCTTTGTCTACAGATCCATCTATCCTGAATATTTGCCGTTTTATCATACCCTGAATATGGTCCAACTCACCCCTGTATGAACAAAACACGACACTTTTCTCGTCGGGGTGTTCGTCTACATAATTGCGCAAAGTATACATCTTATTTGTGTCGTGTACCCACACTTCAGGTATGTGCTCGTTGATTTTTGCAATTCCGTTGTTATACAATTGTGGCCATCGCATAATCTGCCGCATGCGTAGGAGACACTCCAAAATATGCATATTCCGCCGCTGAGTAGATGTCGTCGTTCGCATTACGTAATTAATCGACTCACACGCGTCTGCGAACGCAACATCATACACGGCGCGCTCTTCGTCAAACATGTCAAGTTCCACGTTTTCAAAATGACAATAGGGTAATTCAATTAGACCATCAGCCTTTGTTCGTCTCAAAATGTATATATCCTTTATCTGATCATGCATCGCCTGCACCACGTGCTTCGAAAATCCTACGAATGTGCAGAGTGTGACAAAATCTTCCATCGAATTGAAGACTGGTGTCCCAGTGACAACCCATCGGATAGGTGCGTGTAAATTATTCACACTCTTGAACGTGCGTGTGTTGCGATTCCTAATTTCATGTGCTTCATCTAGCACAAGTCTGTCCCATTTCACTGTATGAAGCCTACTCTTCTTACTTTGCACTGACGGATAAGACGCGATGACGACGTCTCGATATAAACACTTGTCTTCATACGTACCCACGTCTACGTCGGGTGCAAACTTTTTAAACTCGCTTATCCATTGATTGACGAGCGATTTTGGTACAACGATAAGTGTATGTTTTTTTAGGTTTTTCAAAATCGTTGCGATAATCTGTACAGTCTTACCCAGACCCATCTCATCGCAAAGAAAGCCACCGGTTGGTCCAGAAGTTTGATGCTCCATAGAGACCATCCATTCTACACCAACTTGTTGATACGGTTTAAGTGTAAATGACATTGTAAATAATTATACGCCATTTTATGATTACTTAGGTGTATTTTTTTCTACATATATACAAATGTCGAATATTCAGAAAAAATTGCCATTTATGGCTTCTGTGTTTGGAAACCTGGTATTTCAAATGTTTGTAGTGTATCGCGCGATTGAGGTAACTATTAATAACACAAATATGAAAGATTTCGCCACGAGAAATAGGTTTTTACTTGGTATATCGACCATAGGAATTACCCTAGCCCTCGCATTTGCGAGATCCCTAAACGTACCCATCAAGTTTGTACTTTTTACCCTTTTGTCAATAATCACGGGTATGCTCGCGCATAACATTACCGACCTCAAGGAAGCATTACTCGAAGCGTCCGCGATATTTATAGCGATGGTATTTGCCGGTATAGTGACAGTCCAACTTGGTTATGATTTATCCACCCTCGGGCTATTCTTATTCTTTTCACTAATCGCCTTAATTTTCGCGCGTTTACTTTCACCTGGTAAACAAAAATACACAAAGATAGCTACACTTATATTTGCTTTATTTGTAGTATACGATACGAATAACATATTACAAAGAAACTATAACGGGGATTTCATTGATGCATCCATAGACTATTTCTTGGATCTAGTAAACCTCATGCGTTTATCAAACGAAGAATAGATATTTACCGTATTAGAATTCAACGTAATCGTCATCTGGGTCGGACGCGATTTCACATGTTTTCGGTAATTCTTCCTTCTTCTTACGTTTCTTTTTTGGTGGTGGGTCAGCAATTCCATATTCTCTGTGGTACAAAACTTTTTGCCAAAATTCTTCCATGACTGGAAGGTATTTTTCAAACCACCCACGGTCGCGTTTCACATTTACAACATCAAACTCTTCCGGTTTCGGCCAATTCGTCAGGGCTGGTTTGTATTGAATGAAATCAGCTTCTTCCAAATCTAAAATTTCCATACACAGTTGAAGCTGTGGCATATAATGTTCCGGTACTTCACCGGGTATAATTTGTCTCATAGGAGGGCATTTAATCTCTACGAGTTTACCCGAATTGGACACACCATCTGGACTCCCACCGAGCCACGTATACTTCGGGTGTGGGCAAAGGCCAATCTCGTGTACAACTTCGTCATGTCGTTCCTCGTATAAAATTCTGGCTTCATCTTCATACAGCTCACCGTGTCGGGTAGCTTCATTACCCATAAATTTTTCACCCTTTCCACATTTTTTTAGTAACAATCCGTGGGGAGTGTCATATTTATTTTTCCCTATAGCAGTCGCGACATCGCTTGCGGTTAGCATGTTTCCTCGAAGCGCAAGCCATTCCTCAGACTTTTGGGGGGCGTACTCCCTTTCGATCAGTTTCTTCACTGTTGGGTGCATTAGGTATTTTACTCTCTAAATGTTTAAGTACTGCACGAACGTGTTTTTGTGAATAGACCTCGTTTTTTTGCTTTTTGTCGTTTTTGGTCACGCGTTTTTTAGGCGTGTAATCGTTTGAGAATTTCATTGTGAAAAATTTACTTTTTATGCGCTAACTTAGGTGGATAAAAAAAAGCTTTTGCAGCGTTTTGCTCTGCCAGTTTTTTATTCTTTGCACAACCAACACCTACACTCACGTTATCGACAAGTACGTTAATATAGAATATACCATTATCATGACCAGCAATCGAATATACCGGTAGTTCCAACCCGTTAGATTGACAATAACGCATGAGATGATCCTTGAAATTATCATCTACCATGATCGATTCCATGTTAACGTACGATGGGTTAGTGTAAATGCGTAGAATAAATTCCTTTGCGTGTAAAAGGCCCATATCCATATAGATAGCACCGATTAGAGCTTCAAATGCATCTTCGAGAATTTTAGGATTATAATTCCAGTTATTACGCATACCCTTTTCGTCCATCTGAATCCATTTATATAGTTCAAGTTTTGTCGCAATATCCGCGAGTGTTTCACCTCTTACAAGCTTCGTCCTCGCTTTTGTCAGGAACCCTTCTTGGTGTTGTTCGTAACGATCATATAAAAATTTGGTAATAACAAACCCCAATACAGAATCACCTATGAACTCGAGCGTCTCGAATGACCCGTCTAGGTTGTCGTTCTCTTTTAATGCAGATTTATGCGTAAACGCTTTTTGGTACAAATCTAAGTTTAATATTTTTGTACCAACAAGGGTATCGACCGAAGCGCGGTCAATGATCATTTATATTGAATAGATAGTTTTTTTTAAGCAGGTGTTTCAGCCTTGATGTAATGAGGACCGAGGTACTTTTGAAGGTTCAAGAAGGTAACCTGCACGTCAGCCGGGGGGGTGAGAAGGTCGCGAAGCTTCTGGTCAAGGACAAGAACGCGACCGTTGTCGGGGTGTTTGAGGCCGTTTTCCTTGACGTAAGTGTTAACAGCGCGAGTTACAAAGCTGCGGGAAACAAGCTTACCCTCCTCGAGACCGAGGAACTCTCGGAGTTTATCGGAAATCTTTTGCTCACGGTTGAAGCCGTTGTTCTTAGCGCGGTTAGCAGACTTTTCACCGTCGGGGTCGTCTTGCTTAGCCTTAATCTTTCTAACGATTTTGGTAAGCGACTTAAGATCAGAACGGAAGGCGGCGATTTCGGAAAGAACGGTTTCAATAGTAGACATTGTATATTATATACACAGGAAACCTTTAAATACATTACAATATAAAATTTTATATTCTTAATATAATGGATACCTCGTTGTACTCGGTGAGTGCTATAGAACGATACTTTAACGAGTATATGTTTTTTGGAGATGAAAAACTCAAAAAATATTATACCCGAAATCAGGTGGGTGACCTCAAAAAATTCAGGCAACGTATACACACGAAATACCCCACAAAGGATTTTGAAAAGATGATCTACGTGTTTGTCACCGATATTACTAGAGGTATAATTTTGGATACCATCGGCGAACTTTCGACGTTTCTCAAACCAATGGGAAACCTTATCATAAGCGGTGGGGAAGCTTTCAATATGTACATGTCCATGAATGATCGGGTTATCACCAGTGATATCGACGCTAAGTTTGTACCTACGATTCCGTATAATTCACAATATTTTGGAAAATTACAAGCTGTTAAACTTCTTTTATGGAATAAACTTGGAGAAATTTCTAAAAAAAGCAACATTCGAATTAAAAATGCATTACTGAAAACGACACATAAAAAGTTTGTAAAATATATTGGATTTGGTTTTAAACAACGTGGACCTTATGTGACTAGGCGATACACGCTCATAAAAAAGAAAAAAACTGGTGTGACCAAGAAGCCCAGTAAGGGTGATATATTCATAGATGTCGAATTATTTGCATTAGATTTAAACATGCGTATATTTTCACCTAAAACTGGTCGTATAGAAGATGGAACTGTTGGTGGCGTTTTAGACATTCCGTTCATGCGTCCTAAAGAATTTGGATATGATGTATCCAAATCGTTTAAGAAAGGTATATCATACAGGAAATACGGTTCGACTGAAATATCACGAAACCCAAATGTATATATCGCGAGTAAAGAATTTTTGATAGAAGATATATATCTCATGCAAAAGCTTGGTCTCCGCCCAGAAAAAAGGGATAAGGATCGTCAACGACTATTCAAACTTGGGAAAAGTTTGGGTGCGTCGATCACGTCAAGGGATAGTATGGAATCCATATTTAATAAATTGAAGAGAAAGTTACGTCACGTCAAGACCGCTAGAATTCAACGTGGTACGGTTAGTATACGAAAAGCTTTAGGTGTAAACCCCAAGAAGTATGAGATGTACACTACCGAGCCATCAGTAGAGCGTCTTTCGAAACAAATCGTACACGCCATCAAACCCAGTGTAAACAATATTATAATCGAAGGGTATGAAAAAACGCATGGAAATCAACGATTCAATACGAATAACCTCACGTGGAAACCGGCCACTAACAACGCTTACGTAAAAAATGAATTCCCACTCCGCCCAGTCGAAGCTAAACCATTACCACATGGTCTAAATACTCAGGCGACACTATATGGATTTAAACCCAGACGCGATGGTTGGGTACCAAAACCTTTACTTCAAAAAGCTGCGAATATACCATATATAGGTTTAAAGAAATGACACTATAATGAAGTACAATGATTTACGATAAAACTTCTAAAGGTGATGACGGCATTTACCATGTTCGCGCATTTTCCAACGATCGAAAGCGGAACTTTTTCCAGCTAAACAATGTTACCGTTACTGAGGCGTCACCTGACTTTACTATCACACTCCCAGAAGGCTGTGGTGTACTCAACGCTATTCATGATGATAATATCCAGGCTGCAGTCGAAAACAGTGAAAGTTGGTTTGGACGCGCACTTTCCGGAGCTACTCTCAATAACGCGTATGTACGCGATGGTTCACTCACATGTGAACGCCTCCCCAATACGAAGATATTCAAAGCATCTAAGGAGGTTGTGGAATTCGATACCGTCAAGAGTGGGGATACGTGCGATGTCGTCGTCGAATTTTCGGGATTATGGTTCGCGAAGAAGGCGTATGGCCCCGAATGGAATATTATTCAGGTGAAACTCCAGCCCGAGCCAGAACCTGAGCCAGAACCCGAGCCAGAACCCGAACCTGAACCAAAATCCGAATTTGATGAAACTTATCCAGAAGACTATATGTTCAGTGATACTCAATAAAAAAATTGTTCGCATTATATAAAGATGAATATGTTCAAGAAGCTGCCCACGGCTAAGATCGTTATGGTTCTCGTCGCGATTGTTGTGGTCGCTATTTTGTTTTATCCCAAAAAGTCCAAGTATACCCTCACGGATACCTCATATGCCCCATCGGGTTTCATGGTCGGACCCAGTCCTCAGGTCCGGGATGTTACGGGACAGAGTACGTGTGAAATGAAGGCGGGTACCGGTCTCGCTTCATCTCTCCTTCCCCGTGAGGTTGCCTCTAAGGAAGATTTTGGACAGTTCGCCCCCGAAGATGTTCTCGCGGGTCAAAACTTCCTCGAACCCCGTAACCAGATCGGGTTTCCCGAAACTACAGGCGGTGCGCTTCGCAACGCTAACCAGCAGATTCGCGCCGAACCTCCCAATCCTAAAAGCCCATTCACTTGGAATAATTCCACCATCGTTCCCGATTTGATGCAACGTCCCCTTATGTAATTTAACTTAAAGATAAAGAACCCCTATTCATTATAAATGGGGTCTTCATCAACCGATGATCTCACTTTAAGCGTCTCTAAACTGGTAGAATTGAACCAACAGATTAAAGAAGCTCGTGAAGATATGAAAGTGTTAACTCATGCCGAAAAGGCACTTAAGTCGCACATTAAACAATTAATGATGGATAACGGTCTCGACGTCATCAACACTAAGACTGGTAAAATTTCTGTAAAGACGAGTATTCGACGAGTCGGTCTCAATAAGGGTTCGATTAAAGAAGGCCTCAGTGTATTCTTCTCAGGTAACGAAAATCAAGCAGAAAATGCCTTAAAGGTTATCCTCGATAGTTTACCAACAAAGGAAACCTCCTCCATCTCCATCACTGGAACCAAAAAAGCGTCATAATGGTTTGGGAACAATACGTTTACGAAGCACACGCGGATCTCGACGCCTATTTAAGTGAAGATGACGAGATTAATGATGATCTAAATACTAATATCGAAGATTGGGAAATCGAATACTCGGACGAGTTGAACATGATGTGGAACATGATCAATACACTTATGTACGACGCACATATCGAACATACTGGTTTCTTTTGTGATTTCGTCGAGTTTTGTTTTATCGAACATAACTCGTATCAAGAATGTGATACGATTGGCGACCCATGGTATGAAGAGCGACTCGCACATGTATGGGTTAATATCAGGCGAGTCGTTAATCAAAACCGTCTTCATGAAGATATGATGAGAGGCGCAAACTTCCACCATTTCATACACTATGTCAAAAATTATATGGGTATATATTAAATGTTCCCTAACCTCGCTTCCCAGAAGGTGTCAATCCCAGCTGCTTTATTCCTGGCGCTCAGCCCAGGTATGTTGTTGAAGACTGACGGTGTTAATTTTTCCATGAAAAATGTTAGCACTGATCGCATGACTGTCTTATTTCATGGTCTTGTATTCTTCCTTGCATATTCTCTCATCGCTCGTGCGATGGGGTTGGTTTTAACCCGCACGGATATTCTTGTCACGACCACCCTCTTTATGGCTTTGAGCCCGGGTATGCTTCTGACGATCCCCCCAGGTCAATTCATGTCAGGTAAGACGTCCCGCCCCGCCATTCTCGTTCACTCGGTCGTTTTCGCGATTGTCTTCGCTATTTTACGAAAGCAATTTCCTCAGTTTTATTAAGTGACAGAATGGAATACCTTGTTATAGGTCCCTCGTCTATGGGTTTGTTTGGGTTCATAGGATCTCTGAAGCGGCACGAAGAAAAATTAAAAAATATAAAAGAAATTTCGGGCTCATCAGCCGGTGCCGTGTTGGGTGCATGTTTAGCACTTGAGATATCACTTGACGATGTACTTGACAAGTTCATGAAAATAGATATAGGAAATCTAGCAAAATATAAACTGAGAACGTTCTTCAGGAATTATGGCCTTGTAGACATGGAACCTGTACGGAGTGCAATTGTAGATATTTTCGGGTCTGACGTAAAGTTTGGAGAGTTGAAAAAGAAGTTGCACGTATCTGTTTACAATTTAAACAAGGGGTATACAGAATACTTCTCGAGTGATACACATCCAGATATGCACGTCGTAGATGCAGTTTGTATGAGTATGTCGATACCGTTTATAGCGTGTAGCGTGCCGTATAATGGTAATATATACCTCGACGGTGGTACTAAAGAAGAACTCCCATTGTCACCGTTTTATGGAAAACCTTATCATAAGGTACTTTCTTTCAAACTTAAAATAAGAGATCATTATATTAATAAAATTAGTTCGTTTCATGAATTTATTAGCGCGTTATTAGGGCGTGCGTTGAGTTTGCGGGGAGAGATAGATACATCTAGATTATGTAAGACAATATTAGTATCAACAGGTGAACATAACTTATTTAAATTTGATATGTCTCATGACGATAAGTTACGTATGTTCTTTATAGGATATAATGATTAACAATCCATTTGCTATATTTATTTTATCTAGATATAACAATATGGATGTGTGCGATCCCGGGCAAGATATGAAAAATATCAGGAAACTGGTATTGGTTCATACGGGTAAAAAAATAAAATTAAGTCGCGACGAGGTCTGTGATATATTTAGGTCAGCAAAGCTGGGTAAATTGCCATTACCACCTCTTGGGATAACCAGGGATAAGCGTTATTTAATGGACGCGAAGTCCCAAATGACGCAGAGTGATTATGAAGTGTTATTCAGTTCTTCATCAGTTTCTACCGAGATCAAACGCTTGGCCAGAAAAGTTGGACTTATTAACACCGACAAATCGATAAGCGAACTCAAAACCGCGATAGGACGAAGACTACGCGGTATGAAAGTGCGTGAACCTGTCATGTTGACGGGTGGGGCGCGCACTATAAAACCAATCTCTAGTACGTATAACAACGTAAAAAATAACGGTGAGAATACAACGAACCGAAATGTTAACGGAAACGCGAAGAACATAAATGTTAACGGAAACGCGAAGAACATAAATATTAACGGAAACGCGAAGAACATAAATGTTAACGGAAACACGAAGAACCGAAATGTTAACGGAAACGCGAAGAACATAAATGTTAACGGAAACATGAAGAACCGAAATGTTAGTGTTGATACACCGAGTATTACTACAATCAAGACTGAACCGAGTGTCAATATCCCGAATAATACCAATAGATATCGTAAAGAGGCTTCTAACGCGTTAGTTAGACGTAGACGTGAAAGCGCTCTCAAATTGATACAAGGTGCGACCACGACAAATGTTTCTAAGAATGTCACACCTAAACCATCTATATTCAAATGGTTATTTAATGGTTCGAAGAATAAGAACAAGGTGACACTGTCGGGTGGTGACAAAAACTCGAATGATAAATTCAAACAATTGCAATCAAATTTGGAAAAAAAACAGCGCGAACTTGAACAACAGCAGGGGAATCAAGCTAAAAAAATCATTAACGCCGAGAAGGCTGCGAATATAGCGAAGGCTGCAGCTGTATCGAACGCCACTAACGAATCTAAGCGTGTGGCTGAAGAGGCTCAGAAGAAGTTGGAAGATGCACAGACACTTGCTAAAGAAATTGCGAATAAGATGACCACTGTTAAATCTAATGCGGAAGCAAATAAAGCCGCTGCATTGAAACAAGTCGAAGAGAACAAAAATGCTGCATTGAAACAAGTCGAAGAGAACAAAAATGCTGCATTGAAAAGGGCTGAAGAGAATAAAAACGTCGCGCTAAAGGAAGCCAACGCCGTGAAAAATAAAGCTATCGAAGAAGTTAAATTGGCAGAAAAGGAGGCTGCACAAGCCGCTACCGCCGAGGAAAGGGCCGAAGCGGCTGAAAAGTTAAATAAAGCGCAAAAAAGTGTTACACAAGCAGAATTGAATAAAACTACCGCACTTGAAAAAGCGAACAGTAACATGCAAAATGCTAAGAATCTGGCTAATAAAAAAATCGAACTTTCGAGATTAGCCGCTAATGCCGGTGTAAACATTTCGAATAAAATCAATGCCATAAACGCCAATACGAATATAAACGCGCTACGTGTGGAAATACAAAACAAGAAAAGTGCTGCCAACACCAACCTAAAAAATAAACGTCAAACACAATTGAGTAATTTAGTGAACAGTTCTAACGCGTTAAACAATCAAGATAAGGTAAAGTATTTAAATAGTTTCGAAAAGGGTACAAATTTCAACACTCTTATGAACACCGTCAGGTCGAACATAAAGAATAAATCGAACACCAACCTAAAAATTAAACGTCAAACACAATTGAGTAATTTAGTGAACAGTTCTAACGCGTTAAACAATCAAGATAAGGTAAAGTATTTAAATAATTTCGAAAAGGGTGCGAATTTCAACACTCTTATGAACACCGTCAGGTCGAACATAAAGAATAAATCGAACACCAACCTAAAAATTAAACGTCAAACACAATTGAGTAATTTAGTGAACAGTTCTAACGCGTTAAACAATCAAGATAAGGTAAAGTATTTAAATAATTTCGAAAAGGGTGCGAATTTCAACGCTATTATGAACAACATCCGGAAAAATATAAAAAATAAATCGAATACAAATCTAAAAAATAAACAGCAATCACATTTGAGTAATTTATTGAACAGTTCTAACGCGTTAAACAATCAAATGAAGGTCAAGTATTTAAATAGTTTCGAAAAGGGTGCGAATTTCAACGCTATTATGAACAACATCCGGAAAAATATAAAGTCTAATTCAAACGCGAAACTCGTGAACGCCCAACAAAAAGCTGCAAAAGCAAATATATTGAGAGCGAGTTTAAATGCTGCGAAGGTCAATTTAGAAGCCGAAAAGGCTGCATCGCAGACCAAGATTAATGAAGCGATAGAAGCAGCTAAGGTTGCAGAAAGGGCGGCTGCAAACGCTAATTCGGCAAATGAAAGGGAGAAGGCGGCTAAAAATCTCCAAAACGCGCAAAATAAATTGTCGAATGTACAAAGTCGGGCGAATCAAGCTGAGTCGAACTTGAAACAGGCTGCAAACAATGCCCAATCTAAACGGGTGATAATGATGGAAAAATTAATTAACAATTCATCGCATCTCACGAATACTAATAAAATTGCGTACACGCGGCGTTTCTCGGAAGGTGAAAAAATTAAAGACTTGGCTGAGGAAATACGTGCAAAGATGGCAGCTAATCAGCAAAAAGCGCTGAACAATGCGAAGGCTGCAGCCAATGTTAATAAACAAAAAGCGTTGAATAACGCGAAGATCGCAGCCAACGCCAAGAAGGCTGCTAACAACGCTGAGGCTGCGAGGAAGGCACAGGAGGAAGCCAACGCCAAGAAGGCTGCTAACAACGCCGAGGCTGCGAGGAAGGCACAGGAAGAAGCCAACGCCAAGAAGGCTGCTAACAACGCTGAGGCTGCAAGGGTGGCACAGGAGGAAGCCAACGCCAAGAAGGCTGCTAACAACGCCGAGGCTGCGAGGAAGGCGAAGAAGAATAAGAACTCTAATGAGTTGAGTGTATTATTGAACAGTTCCAATTTGTTAAACAATCAAGATAAGGTAAAGTATTTAAATAGTTTCGAAAAGGGTACAAATTTCAACACTCTTATGAACACCGTCAGGTCGAACATAAAGAATAAAACAAATAAACGAAACGCCAACGCCAAGAAGGCTGCTAACAACGCCGAGGCTGCGAGGAAGGCGCAGGAAGAAGCCAACGCCAAGAAGGCTGCTAACAACGCCGAGGCTGCGAGGAAGGCGCAGGAAGAAGCCAACGCCAAGAAGGCTGCTAACAACGCCGAGGCTGCGAGGAAGGCACAGGAAGAAGCCAACGCCAAGAAGGCTGCTAACAACGCCGAGGCTGCGAGGAAGGCACAGGAAGAAGCCAACGCCAAAAAGGCTGCTAACAACGCCGAGGCTGCGAGGAAGGCACAGGAAGAAGCCAACGCCAAGAAGGCTGCTAACAACGCTGAGGCTGCGAGGGAGGCACAGGAGGAAGCCAACGCCAAAAAGGCTGCTAACAACGCCGAGGCTGCAAGGAAGGCTAAGAAGAATAAGAACTCTAACGAGTTGAGTGTATTGTTGAACAGTTCCAACGTGTTAAACAATAAAGCTAAGGTAAAATATTTAAACAGTTTCGAAAAGGGTGCAAATTTCAATACTTTAATGAACACTGTTAAAGCAGATATTAAGGCTAAAACAAATAAACGAAACGCCAACACTGAGGCTGCAAATGAGGCGGGTGCCACGGCGGCAATGGAAAAATTAAACAAAAATGCCAAACTTCAAGGAAATAAAAACCGCAAAATGCTTTTGAAATTATTTGAAACCACTAAAACAAATAAGAAGGAAGCTAACGAATATATAAACGCATTTGAAAAGGGGAGAAGAACTTTAAAGGAAATCAAAGAAGATATAGTCATGAAAGCTAAAAGAAATGCATTTGGTCGTAAGTTGGAATCCACACCGAATGCGGTCGTGAATAATAATGCGGAAATGAAAGCCACGGCCGTATTCAACAATTTGAACGTCGGACCCAAGAGAAACGCGCTCATGGGAAGGGCTAAGAAAGAAGTTGCACAAATCGGTGGTAGAATCGGGAAGTGGGGTAATGCCATAAAAGGTGTTAAAACATTGAATAATGTCGCAAACTTGGAAAAGAAACTTAATAAAAAATCAGAATTACGCAATGAAATTAAGATAAGTAAACTCGGTCCCATCAACAAGACTGGTCATCGCGTGAAGATTATGCAGCTCGAAAATAACGTAGGTGCCAGGCGTAGAATATTCGAACAACAATTGACGAACATCGCACAAAAAGCTGAAAAGAAAGAACTTTCGACATACATATCAGGTCTGAACATTTTCAAAGCAAATAAGAATGTGTACATCAAACAAATCGGACTTCCCAACGCAAACCTGAATATGATTCGCGCGTCGGCGAATAGGCAAGTTTCGAACAAATCGTATAATAACGCCAAGGCGATGGGTGGTACGATGAGAACTAACCCATTAAGTGAAAATAACAACGGTGAAATATCAGCTGCCGCTCTCGCACCTGTTAAAAATAAGGTTCCTTTGCGCCTCGGTGGAAGGGCTGCTGAACCTAGACCCCCAGATGCACCCGCACCCACTACGCCAGCCCCACGATCATTCAAGGGTGTAGTGAAAAATATGCGAGAAAAAAAGGTCATGAACGGTGTTAGAGTCGCAGCCAAGATTGCGAAGAATCAAAAGGAAATATCCGAGGCGACTGGTGCTCAGAGAATTAAGCTGGCTAGAGAGCAAAGAGCTGCCACGAATAGAAATAAAGGGGTAAACACGACTACCGCTGCTAGCCTTTTAACTACATCGTCTTCACCTAAGTCACGTCAACAGCGTCGAATGAATGAAGCCGTGGCTAAAAAAGTTTCGAAGCAGGCCAATACCAAGAAAAGACTCAATAATCAGGCGACCAGGGCTAAAGCTCTCAAGGTTCTCAAGGCTCGAAAGAAACGTTAAACCTAAGTTGGAATAAAACTTGAATAATACATGCCAAAATGAATCACTCTAAATTCATGAATGAGGTTATTAACTTTATCAGTCATGAACTTACGACAAACGATTTTACGTCATGGGGAGATGAAAGTATACGTGAGCTCGCAGCTATATACAGTAAATATAGGGGGCGTAAATATGCATTCGCCGATGCGTCGCGCGTTTTATTTTTTACAGATAGCGTGCGTGAAAATGATAATGCCATAGCCATGATAGAAACTTTTATAAGTTGTAATTAAGATGTACCTCGATTTGAGTAAACGGACATTCCTTAAAAATGTAACATCTGGGTTTCATATTATGTATCAACAAGATCCGTTTACACTCGACGAAAGTGATGCGGTCTAGTCATTTATATCAAAACAATTACTCACGGTTGGGGATACACATACGGTATTTTCATCAGGGAAAATCAAATATTGTATAGATCATTTAGAATTTGATGTTATATTAAAAATACTACTTTATTTCGATTCGATAAACATAACTATTTCACGTATATTTAATGAAGCGAAACTCAACCCTTTAATTTTAAACAATTCGGAATTATATTACAAACAACTCATAGACCAGGAAGATGTGATTACATTTTTTAATGTTATAATATAATAAATGGCAACGAGTGCTCTAATGAAAAAGATGAAAAAAAATCACGCAAAGCAAGTGAAGAAGCTTAAACCTGGTACGCGCGTGACGCCACCCACTACAGTTGTACGACGCTCACCCGTCGTCAAAAAGACTATCAAAAATCTTAACAAGGCCATTTCCAAAATGAAATCTGTACAAGCGGAAATCAATTCTAGACGCACTTCCAAATCTGTCATTAAAGTAACAAATACTGAAAAAATGTACATCAACGATTTCATGAAAAAAATGACCACGACCAACAACGAATTGAAAAAATTACGTAACCTTAACGTTTAAGAACACTCGCTTCTCGTCGGTTAGTGCAATGTCTTTAGTATACCATCACTTTATTGTTGACATACCACAAATAGAGACATCTTTTCGTTTGGGTCTGAGATATTATTCTCGTATAACGTTTTCGCAAATAGTAACACCAATTCCGCATCCCTATATGACATGTACGAATGCCCGTGCTTTTCATATAGGGATGCGATATTATCGAGGTTATTGTCACACCATTCCTTTACATCCACATCCCCATTAAGACCCTTTTCGATGAAATTGGCAATATCGTCGCTGAGAGACATGCCGGTAACAACTGTGTCTTCATATTCATTCATTTTTATTTACATTATTTCTTTTTTGTGGATGACTTAGGTTGTATGTGAGAAACCCAATACGCGAATCTGTTTATGAGTGGGTACAGAATTCGGAAGCTTATCCGTTTTCACACTGTGAATCCATTTTTGCCCATCAAATGCAGACCATTTTATATGGTTCTTTTCTATAGCTTTACGACATAAAACGCATGGCATGGATATCCCATCACCGTACACGGTTTTCCTCTCCACGACCATTTCACCATATTTTCTGTGCAACCAATTCGTAAAGTTATTCCGGTTACTATACCCCTTCTTCATGTATTCCCTGTAAAGGTGGTTGATCATCTTTCTTTCAGCGCAACATATATTGTCGCTAATAATTGCCGGCCCCCTCGACATGTAGCATGTAACTAAACAATACTTCATCACACACCATAAGTCCCCATGTGTTAATTATTTACTTAGGTTACAATAACATGAAATATATAGCACATAGGGGTTTGAGTTCTAAGTATAAACAAAATACAGTTGAAGCCATACAAAGTGGGTATCACGGTGTTGAGATAGACATACAATTATGTAAACGGGTGAAATCGTATTGGCGCATGACATATATCTTGAAGATGGGTTTATAAAAGATATACCATACGAGGATTTGAAACCCCATGGTATATGCACATTGACCGAGGTATACAGACGCATGCCGTATATAAAAGACATATTACTCATTCTTGACATGAAAGGTTGTGATTTACGATTGGCGGACGCTCTCACCTTATTTTATAAATTCAGACCATTGCGTAACGTTATAGCGTGTAGTTTTAATCGAAAATTATTGTACACACTTTCACCACATTTCCTAAAAGGGAATATATTTGAGGCGTCGTTTCATCACACGGAATATGATCATATACTACGAGGACTCACTACTGTTGTGGTTCATTGGACATGCCTAGATCGAGATTTTATTTCATACTGTAAACGTATGTGTATTTCCGTTTATACATATACACACAAAACTGAACAAGATTTAGAACACATTCTTAAATTTGACATAGACGGTATAATTACAGACGGGATAAAGTTCTAGAATTCTTCACACCATAACTGGTCTTGCTCACGAGTAAATATCTTGTAAATGTTGGGTATTCATATATACACGTTTTCGGCGCGTTCATGAGAACATCAACATTTAACCATGTTACATTAAGTGCCCATTCGAACGTATCTGAATCTATATCGGGATATTTAGACATTATATAGTTAAACCGTTCGTGTATGATACTTAACCATTCAATGAAGAAACGCATATCATATGTTTCGGATAAATCTTCGAAAATTTCATCGATGAGATTTACGAAGATAGAATGCTTTCTCTGTTTATCCCAAGTACGTTTCATCTTAGTAATACCCTTAAAACACATAGAACGTCTACACATTGGACACGATTCTGAACCATTTTCGTACCATTTTCGTGTACACTCATAACAGAATGTATGTTTACATGTAAATTGACACGTCGCTTCACGGTCGTAACATATCGGACATTCACACATTTTTACAAAACATATAAACTATATACATTGTTTACTTAGGCTCTTTTTCACCACTGAATAGTTATTAAAGACGTCACTCGAGTATTATAAATGGATGTATGTCATATATGTATCGAACCATATAATAAAATCACATATAAAAAGGTTTCATGCCCCTTTTGTGAGTATGAATGTTGTAGAACATGTTGTCAGATATATTTACTATCAAACCCTAACGACCCGCATTGTATGAATTGTAAACACGAATTCAATCGATTATTCGTGGATTCATTTTGTACGAAGCGATTCAGAAATATAGAGTATAAGAAACATCGTGAAAATGTATTATTTGAGAAAGAGTCTGCGAGGCTTCCCGATACACAACCCTACGTGACACGTATTTTGGAATCTAGAGGGTTACAGGTTTCATTTATATATATAGCGGAATTACTGAGACGTGCTACACTCACGGATACGTTTAATGGTCGTACGAAAGATGTTGTCATTGAAATGTTACGAACGTATATCATGAACATTTCCGAAAATGTGCGTTACTTGAGTAGTGTTAAAGTTATACAAAATACAAATGTGTTTACACTCAAATGCCCTATAAATGAATGTAAGGGTTTTTTATTCGACGACTGGGTGTGTGGTATATGTAAGAAGGTATTTTGTGAAGCGTGTCACGAAGAGTTGTGTAAACACCACGTTTGTGATCAAAACGTGGTGAAAACTGTAAAGTTATTAAAACGTGATACAAAACCGTGTCCCAAATGCAATGTACCTATACATAAGATAGATGGTTGTTCCCAAATGTGGTGCACGCAGTGCCACGTCGCATTTGATTGGCGAACCGGGTTAATAGAAACTGGACGTATACACAACCCACATTACGTACAATATTTTAAACGTACACGGGAACATTCGGACATACCTTGCGGTGGTTGCCCGACATATCAAGATCTGAAACGTAATAATGCTACACTAGAATTATTAGACGTTCATTTAGAAGTCACGCGGTTACAAAGAGAAATTGTTATTAGGTATGGATACATATATGAAAATCATCATCATCTCAGGGTGAGGTATTTACTTGATGAAATAACAGACGCGCAATTCAAACGTGAGCTCCAGAAACGTGAAAAGATGAATGATAAAGTGCGTGATGTCCAGGATATCTACAGAATGTTCATAGATACAGTCAGTGACACACTTCGTAAATTCATGTTATACCCTGACACAGTGGAAGAAATACATGGTGAGCTACGAGACCTCATACTCTATACGAATGAGGTCATACACAATATACGCAAGCGTTATACATCGCGTTTACCTTATAATATTATATCATCTATTATCAAATGAGAAGAAGGTCGATAATACTCATAATCGTGGCTGTTGTGGTATTATGTATATTATATAGGCCAAAGTACCAACAACCGCGAGTGTATAAAAATTTATTTTCCCCGGCAACATGTGATCATATACGAAAGACCGCTTCAAGATCACTCGAACCTTCGACCGTTTCAGAAGATCGCGAAATTGACACATCTATACGTAAGAGTAAGACAGCGTGGTTAGACCCACGTAGAGATAAGATTGTCAAGCGAGTCATTGAGAAATGTGCGTCATTGACTGATAGACCACCCGAAAATTGCGAACAGTTGCAAGTACTCAAGTATAAACCAGGTGGATTCTACACCGAACATCAAGACGCATTTGACTTAGATATAGAACAAAATTATCGTTTATATACTTGTATCATAGGCTTAAACGATGAGTATGAAGGTGGGGAAACGAATTTTCCAAACATTAAAAAGAAATATAGACTCGATAAAGGTGACGTTCTCGTTTTTAACACTTTGAATGATTGGGATAGATTTACAGATGATGCGTTACATTCGGGATTATCTGTACAGTCGGGTGAGAAGTGGATATGCAATTTATGGATACATAAACACAAATTTAAACCAACAGTTTAAATACTATAAAGTTCTCTAATAATACCAGCTTTATTTTTCGAGAATATAACTTCCTTACAGTCACCACCTCTGATGACCAATGTTGGTTCGCCACATTTGGTATTATGACTTTTGTAACGTTCACATGCATTTTCAGTTTTATTCGTAATATTCATATCAACACTATACCCGATGAACGTTTGGTCTATCCGCCCTTTCGTATCATGGGAAGTCACTTCCGTTTTTATACAATATTCGCCATATGTACAAACAGGTACGATACTAGCCGGTGGTGCGATGTCATCTACGAATGCTTTATTTCGGTATCCATACCTTCGTTTGAATGCAGCAACTGGGTAAACTAGTAAATTTGTCAAGGTCAACATATTTACTATTTTAATAGTTTGTTCGTTTAAGTATATTTTTCATTCAACGCTTATTTGTGTTTATATACTAAAACTTTATTATCATACTTATTGTATATGAAACTCCCGACATATACGTATGACTCAATGACCCCCATGGAAAGAAGTGTTATATCAAAAGATTTTACACACCCGATTGTTATACGTGGGTTTTATAAACCAAGGGCGTTAAAAGTCGGTTTTGAAGGCGTTACAAGGATGTTCGGTAAAACCGAATTACCAGTAGAACTTTACGATCCATTAGATACGTCTTCCTATATAGGGCCCGACGAATTTGATGAAATGTCTATTCCCAACTTACTTGAACATTGGGATAAAAAAAGATCACCTTGTATATATTGTGCAGAAGTTGACCTTCTAGAACCTGGTATACTACAGAATAATAAATATCTTTTACATAAAACATTACAAAATCCTAATTTGGATTCAAGAAAAGTAATGTCATTACTATTATATTTGGGGAATAATCATGCTAGTGGTCTACATTTACATAGTTACGATGATTATATATTAAATCAATTATACGGGAGTAAAACTGTATACATATTCGACAATTATGAAAATCCTAATATTAACAAGAATCGATTTTTCCATGTATACAAAACGAATTTTGCTACAGATGACTTTTTTAAGATGGATCATAGTAAAATGAAAATATATAAGGTAACACTTCAACCAGGTGACAGTCTATTGATTCCACCGTGGTATTGGCACGCCACACAGGGACATGGTATTAATACATCTATCACACAAAAATTCAAACGAAAAGATACATCATATCTTTTAAAAAATCCAAATCTCATATTTGATTATTTTGTCGAAGATTATAGGGCTACTTTACCGGTTATATTTATCATTATTGTTTTGTATATATATATGAGGCGTCGGATGCGGCGTTAAACCTCACCGCGTTCAACGAGTTTTTTACGGTTTTCCATGTGAAGTCCTTCGACTAAAGATTTGTTTTGTGCACCATATGGGACAGCGTACCCCTCATCAACCAACCACTGATTTACATTCGTCCATACTCCATCTTCAGAAACCCAAACCTCACCGAGTACGCGACCAAACTTACCCCTAGAATCCGCCTCGGGACATCTGAGTTCGATTTCAATATCATCCTTCTCAGATGCAACAGCCTTCATACACCATTCCTTGAGCTTCTTCTTCGAGAGAAGACCAAAAACCTTTTCCTCCTTATCCGAAGTACGAGATTCTGGTGTGTCGATACCTAGAAGGCGGACACGCTGTTTTGTACATACATCGAAGCCGAGGTCAATGTTCACGTCAATAGTATCACCATCGACAACCTTCGCGAGAGACGATACACGGTAGATAAAGTTACAGGGTTCAACACTGTATGAGGACATCTATTTATATTTGCTTTGTAATCTTTAAGGTGGTTGTTTTCTTAGCATCTTTCAGGTTTTTACCACCGCCTTTAGGATTAAACATTTTTTTATGTGCCTGCCAAAATTCTGGTGCGCCGACCCTGAAGTTTGTTCGCATTTTCGCCTTGTACCAAAAAACACAATCTTCGATTCGATTACTCTTTGATGTATTGTCGAGAACTATACACTCGTAGTTCTCGGTACAAGCGTCCATGACCTTATTGAACATATCAAAGTTTGGGAATATACCAAAGAATGATTTGTATAGCTTTTCACGGTTCTGTATAATATTTTCACGTAATATAAACACATAGTCTACATTCGCACGAAGTGCTGGGGGTAAATCCATACAGTATTGCATGGTCAACATAAAAAATATCTTCCAGTGTCGACCATTCATGAAACATTGTCGAATGCACGTATCTCGCATAAATTTATTGTCGTACATGCAATCATCAAGAAGTAGGAATGCACCACAATTCTTCTTTCCCGCACCGACTAATTTTTTTTGTCTATCCATGACCCGCTCGATCGCATCCTTGTCGTAGTCGCCGTATATGAAGAGATCTGGAATGTACTGTTGATAATAATGGTTACCCTCTTCTGTAGCAGAGAGTACTATCCCTGCGGGTAGATGTTTTTTGTGCCATAATATATCGGTGACAAGGGTTGATTTTCCTGTGTTACGCTTACCTATGAAGACACAAACCTTGTCGTCGGCTATCGTCTCCGGCTTGAATTTGCGGAGTTTCAAATCCATCTACTATAGCGCCACGAATTAATTCATAAAATTTTACTCACATGTATTAAGAATGGCGGGGCGTGTCAGACTCGCTGCTACTGGTATTCAGGACCAGTGGCTTACCGGCGAACCGCAATTTTCGTACTTTGTGATGAACTATAAAAAACATACTCGATTCGCAACGGAATCTGTCGAGATACCATTCAGTGGTGAAAAGAAATTTGGTGGACACGCCGAACTTAGAATACCGAATAACGTGGGTGATCTCGTCAGGAGTATGATGCTGAAGATGACACTCGACCCCCTACCCGAATCATCAGACCCCCTGATATCAAATTTATATAACACGTCATTGACGTCAAATATTATAGAATACGTCGATCTGCGTATAGGTGGTCAGACCATCGAACGTATAACAGGAGATTATATATACATGTATAATCAATTACATAACAACGCAGACGATTTAGAACAAACACTTTACTTTCTTGGTGGGCACAACAATCATTTGAACGTGTCTACTTCATATAATACATTTTACCTGAATCTTCCATTTTACTTTTTCAGGCATTCGAGTTTAGCGATTCCTGTATGTGCTATAACTAAACAACTTATCGAAGTGTATGTCAAATTTAAGGACGCGAATGACAATGTAAGTTTCAAATACACAAAGTCGGGAAGTGATGTTACTAGACGAGCTACGTCAGACGCTGGAATTCGGGACATCTCCCTGATTACCGACTTCTTTTTCATAAGCGAAGATGAAAGGAACTTTTTAAAGACACGTCCAATGGAGTACGGAATTACGCAACTCCAAATGTCTACACTATCGTTCAAGCCCAATGAAAGTCGCAAAGCGGGTATGCTAAATTTCAAACACCCTGTAAAGGAGTTATTCTTTATAGCCAAAGAAAAATATGCCCCCGAACAGGTGGTAACACTTAAAAATGTAACCCACACTGACGAGAGTTTATCATCGTTATACACGGCAAAGCGATCTGATCATAGAAAGATAAAACGAGTCGTACTGAAATGTAATGGTGAAATTGTGATAGATCGCGATGGTTTGTTTTTATCGTACCAAGAATCGTTGAATAAATATACTTCATGTCCAGATCCAGCCTATATATTTTACATGCACTCGTTCGCTCTTAAACCCGAAGAATATTACCCCACGGGGCAGGTAAACATGAGTCGTATTTCACATAAAAAAATTGACATCGAATTGGACGAAACATCATCTACAAACAGAATTGATGTCGATATATACGCAGTGAATTACAACATATTACATATAGAAAGTGGATTAGCGGGTTTAAAATTTTAAAGACTAATAATAGAAATGGCGGGACGCGTTCAGCTCGCCACGAAAGGGGCACACGATGTCTATTTTACAGACAATCCCGACTATTCACATTTTATAAAAAGATTCAGGAAACATACTAAATTTTCTGTATATAATGTCAAGCATGATTTGTACGGTGAACGTACATATGGTTCAACGTTAAAGTGTACGATACCTAGGGACGTCGGTGACCTGATAACATCTGTGCGATTGTATATTGAATTGCCTACACTTCACGATGGTACGAACTACTATAAATACATAGAATCTATAGGACATGCCATAATTCAACACGTAGATATGTTCATAGGGGGTGAACATATTCAACGTATACCGTCTGATTATCTACAGATTTATTCTGAAAATTATATCACACAGACAAAACAGACGAACTTGTCCAAATTAATCGGTAAATTCCCGCTCGACTATTCAGGAACTAAAGTGGACAGTTCGACGATAAAAGAGTACCTGGGTGATGCGACAACTACACGTCGATGTATCGTAGACATTCCATTTTACTTTTACCAGAATCCTGAGCTCGCCATACCATTGTGTGCTATACAACAACAGGAATGTCACTTCGAAATCAAACTTAACGAACGTGACGATTGTGTTTTAGGGATACCAGTTGAACACACACAATACAAACCTCAAATAAACGACATCGTATTAGAAACTGAACTTATAGCACTCGGTGATGAGGAACGTATTAAATTAAATACACTTAAACGAGATCATATCATCACGCAAGTACAGAACGAAAATTTCGCAATCCCCGATTCAACGAGTTTGGAAACGCAAGATCTCACGTTTAAAACAGAATTTGTAAATCCGGTAAAGGAATTATACTTTATCATAAAACGTAATAATTCTACGATATTTGATTATGATCATAACATGCAGACCATACAAATAAATGGTAAACTTGAGTATATCAATTATGAAAATTTAAAAGGACTCACGTTATCCCTAAACGATGAAGAACCTATAAACGATATCACGGGAAATGTTATAGCACTCCGCGCAGTTCAGAGTGGCATACACCATTCTAGAACACAACTATTCAGGCGGTTCTATTCTTATAGTTTTGCACTTGAACCCGAAAAATGGTATCCAACTGGACAACGCAATTTATCATTGGTTAAAGAACAGCGATTGAAATTGAAATTAAATGGGAGGACCGGTGAAAGAGAGCTTAGAGTTTACGCAATCAATTATAATATATTGAGATACGAAAATGGAGGGGTACGACTTCTCTTCAACAGTGGTTCAATCAGCAATTGAAATTATAACACCCGTAATGGAAGAAGCTGTAGTTCTTTCAGGGGAATACGCTAAAGCGTGTGGACGAAACACAATTCTCGCGAAGGATATGGAATATTGTATGAAATATTGTGCGATGCACTCAGTAGGTAAGAAAATTGGTACTTATTTTCCAGAAATATACGAAAATGAAAATGATTCATCTGATGAATCTGATATAGAAATCGTAGATGACGAAGATAATACTTTTGAGCCGTACGCGGGTGATAATATCCAGATGAAAGCCATAAATCAGGCGTATGACGCATGGGAAGGTTGGAAGCCAACCAATCCTTCAGAAGAAATGATAAAAAATGCTATTGATAGTAATGAAGACATCGAGCCCTGAGGGTTGGTCGGATAGTAAATATAAATCATTCAGGGCGCGAGGTGATTCATCGTCTGATTCAGATACTGAATTAGACGATGATGATAGTTCTATACCAAAAATTAAAGGATATAACGGACAAAAATTTAAAAAAATATTAAAAGTAGAAGATTTGATACCGGAATAAAATATTGATTTATAATAAAAATGTCCGCCGACGCCACTGAAGCCCTGATCGCCATCTCTCGCGAACTCGAAGCGCAATCACTCAACGCCGTCGTCGCCGGTTTTTCATTCGCCGCTGCGCTCTCATGGATGGACCTCGTTCGTTGGTCTATTCACCAGGTCATCAAGGTCCAGAAGAACGGTGGTCTTAACTACGCGCTCACCGCCCTCTTCACCACTCTCCTCTCGGTGGTTGTATACATGGTGATCTCCAGGCTGTCTTCCCGTGTCAGAAAGCCCTCACCGACCGTATACGCGATCACCCGTTAATTGGTCGTCGCGGTTTTGTAAGCAGGATAAATAATAACCCTGTCACTATTATTATACTTATATACACAATCGGTGTCCACCTATCCGGATCTTCCAACTCAGGGATGCGTATAGGTGTAGGTAGTGAAAAATCCTTTTTCACTTTCGGCGTAGTCGTCAGTTTATCAGTCGAACAACTGATCGCTAGTTTTAAAACGTGTGTAGCGTGTCTAAAATCATACGGTATGATTCGATTATTGCTACTATAAAAAAATTGTATACGAAGACGAGAAATCGTTTTTTGTACACCAGAGTGAAAGTAATGTTCAACTGCATCGTCTTTTCCGGAAAAGTTTGTAGCATCACCACATAAAAGTATCCGTCCAGTGTAAAATGGATTTTTTGAAAAAACAGTCTTATTGAATTCGTCAGAACCGCTGCTGAGTTTTACAATAAGCGCGTCCGGTCCCTGTAAATTTATACTACCAGTCGTAAGTGTGTTTCCACTGGACGAAACATTACTGGCTGGAAGACCGAGAATATCATGTGGTGTCGTGTATCCATTATCCAATTTAGTGTACCCATTATGACCACCATAGAATTCAAACGTAAACGGCGCAGATCCATTCATAGTTATACTATTCGTCGTCGCATCGTATACGGCTGACGTAATGACGGGTATTTTTGCAACAATTTCAGTCGCCAACGATTTCCCACTATAATTGTTATTATCTAAGGTAATGACCGTGTTATTTACGGAAAATGAATTATTTTTCTCATGGATAAGCAATTGACTGTTATGAATACGTGCAGAAATAAGAGAAATTTTACTTACGTCGTATATAGGTGTTTTTAATTCAATTTCATAATCCCCTGTATTAGGAAACGTAACCGGGTCGCGTTCACTACTATCTATATCTAACGTGTACACGCTCATTAAAATATATGGATAATATTTTAATGGGGGTTATTTCACGGTTCTGAATAAATTACCAATATTGTTGAGCGTATGGGTTATTAGCCAACTGTTTCTTCGCTGTGTTCAGATTTTCCTTATGTGCGAGAGGATTCATGTGACCCTTATGCGCATTAAGTTGATGATACGAATCATTCTTATACTGCTGCGTCCAACCACCAGCGACGGGGTTAACGCGACCGTCTATCCTGGTAGTATCCGTTCGAAGGGTGGTAGGCATACCACCCTGATTGAGTGGACCCGCGCGAACATTCATGCGTCCACCGTTACCAACGCGGTTCGCCTTACCGCGACGGTCATCGGGTCTGAAACCATATTTATTAAGTTCCGCGACGGTGTGAGGTGTCCCGTATACGCGTGACTCACCAATCTTAACACCCGGGGCATTGAGATAGCCATGTGCGTAATGGTTGATATCGGGCCCGGGCATGTTGTTGTATTGGTATTGTTCAATATTACCATCTTTCTTGTTACGCGTGGGGTCCATGGCTAAAGTGGTACCGGAGACAATACGCTTTGCTCCGGCAAATCCTAGTGTGTCGTTACGTGATCCAGTCTCGGACCGGTTCGTGAGACGCTTGGTATGTTCATGCTCGCCACGTGGGACGACACCGGTCATACCCTGAGCACGTCCAAACACTTCCGGGCGTCGAGACGCGAGATCTACCGTCTTTTCGGGGCGATTTTGTGCAAATTGTCCCATCACACCTCGTCGACCACCTCTCGTGTCGGCAGCGGGACCTGTCCGGCCGGGTAAAGTTGTGAGACGATACGCACCGACATTTTCGGGATTGACGCGTAAAAGTTGTTGGTATCCACCGGCGGCCGGTACAGATGCTTCAATACCAATACCCGGACCGACGAGTTGTTTTTCAACGGGGGATAAATTATTCATACGCCCGGTATCATACATTCGGTTTCGCATGGTGAGCATTTCTCCACCGTTTGTCCTTTTTTGGGGTGATATATCAGCAAATGAGGTCGTTTCGATTTTTCGTATGGGAACGCGTTCGTCGACTTCACTGAGGATTTCGGGCATTTTAAGTTCAACTGGGGGCTTTGGGGTATATACTCGGGGTTGTTCTGGTTCATATGTTTCTAGATTTCGCTCACTCAATCTCCTTCCTACATATGCCAAACCGGCTACCGCTAGTATAGACACTGGATCAGCCATTCTTACCTGTTATTGAGATTTTTAATTCTGATATCTTTGTGTAAATATCGCGTTCTGAATATCGGCGCGAGTACTCGCGGGTTCATACGTCATGGTTCTAAGTGGAATTCCACATTCTATGTGTTGAAGGGGAAAGAAATTTTTATCGTACGTCTGAGAAACAATCTTGTTAAATTGACTCGTAGATTGGGGACGTAAAGCATCACTCGTCTCGATGAATTCGGCTGGGGCACCTTTACCGGCCATAAAAGGGGCCGTACCGTAAAGCATCGTATTTGGGCGACTCCCATAGTTTAACGAACTCGGCTTGGGGTATGCAAAAATTTCGTCGGTCGCACATACTGGGGGGGCTACTGGGTTTTCAACTATTTTCAGTCCAGGTTGGAGTTGATACGCCATTTATTATTACATGAGAATATTATCTATGCGAAACTCGCATGTGTGGTACCCGCGCCACGACCGGATCCACCGAACATACCACTTCTCTTATCACCCGTGGGATCTAATCCACCGAAAGCCTCCAATTGAACACCCCTAGCGTTAGGGTTGCACATGGTACCCTCAGACTTACACATGGGTGCACCCTTCTCGCCGTACAACCATTCTGCAAACGCGGTTTGGTCACCCGGAATACTTGAGACTGGTGAAGTTACGAATTGACGGGCATACGCATTCCTCTGAATATCTGGCATAGACGACCGAGAGCGCGTGGGGCCATATGGAACATTTTCGAATAGTAAAGCGTTAATATCATTACCCACCGTCGTTATGTCACACGCAGATGGCCGGTCGGGGCGATCCGTATAATCGCTCATGAGTACATTTCCCATGGGATTATCTTGTGTGGGTATCTGACACTGCGATTGATATTCACTCGTAGTCTTAGTTGGCCGAATACGACCTTCTCTGATCATGTTAGATCTTTCCATTACATAAAGAACACCCACACCTGTCATACCAAGAATAAATACTCTGATGTCACGCTTAATTAAATATAAAATACATGTGGCATATATCAAAAAACGAACAGTTGAGTTCACTCGCTCTGCTGCACTCTGCTTTTCAATTGGCCAGAAATTAAGAATTTCATTTTTATTAAAAAGTTCTTTCGGTTCGTTAAACACCGACCGAGTCACCATTTATATAATAAACTTTTATTTTTTCATCATACTGCCGAGGAGACCCTGCATAGACTTCATGAGTTGAGACTCATCAATCTCACCACCTTCGTCCTGAAGTTTATCGGCACACTGCTTTGCGACACTTTCAATCATAGATAACGTCTCTGGGGGGATAGACGTGATCGTGGTACCGAGTAGGTAAAGTGTTTGAATATACTGCCAGATAGCTTCCCGGGTGTTGTCCGACGCAACGGGCCAGATGTTTTTGAGATTGATATCTTTCAAGAAATCGATGGTTTCCGCATTTTCAATAAAAAAGTTCTCGTCCTTCTCGGAAATTTTATCCATATGAGGTGCGATGGCGGCCACGAAACCGTCAACCACGAGACGACCATTGGCAGAGCGCATAAGCTCAAACGCGGTCATGTGCTTCTTGATACTCTTCTCCTCGGGAAAAGACATATGAAGCTCGGCAAGGAACTGTCCCATCATATCATTAAAAGCGGTAATCGAAGTCATTTTCTAATAATATGGGGTTAATCTTTAAGTTACATATTTAAAAAGGGTCGGTTGATATAGTTTCACGTTTACCAACACCGTTTGAGATTATGAAGTATACTAATATAGCATTTAGGATAGCCGGTTTTACATATGCGCTCGTTGTTAGAGTGCCTTCGTCGTTTAAACGGGCCTTTCCGTGAATATATAAAGCGGTAAGAGATGCGGCAATGAGAGCGGCCCATGTTGGATCCCTAAAATATTCGTCCATGTCCATATTTAATAGCTAAGTTTTTTTGTTCTGGTTTCAGATGCATCGGGAAACAAATCTTCGCACCCCTCTTCCTGTGGCTCTTGATGTGATCGAGTCGAAGAAATAGTTCGGAACTCGTCTTCAAAGATGTCTCGTTGGGGTTCAACTGGGACACCAAGCCCACTCTCCTGATGCATAGGTTCCACATTCGAATCATCTATGGGATCTGGGTCAAAATCGGGCATAGCTCCGGGTGTAGGTATGGGCTCTTCAACACTTCCCATAGGGGGTTCTTCTTCACCACCTATCGGTTCCTCGTATTCCTCTACGTCGTCGCGTGACATATCCATTTCTTGTGGATTTATGATATCATCTGTGTGATCGGTCATGTATGTCTGGAGAATTTCCTGTATAGGAATGAGTTCTTTCACCGTATTTTCTACGCATAGAGCAAATCGATCGTAGAGTTGATCATTTCTCGCGTGTTCAGTTTGGTTTTCGGTGAAGATATATGGGTTTTTATATAAATCTTTCGCTGCGTTTTTGTAACAACTATGAATGAACACTTCATTCGTGGGAAGTTTCACCGACAATTTCTTAGTAGCCGCACTGAGACGTACCGCTGATAAGATTTTCACTGAACTCACAAATACCGCAGCGACTAGATTCTTAAACCACGAACACCGGTTCGTGATGTTATCTGTGTGTTGTTTCGCCATGGTTTCACTCCATTCGGGTACATCACGGAGCACCTTTTGAAACATTATCAACACTTTACGCCCCTTGGATAATTTTTGGGCCTCTTGATACATATCGTCGAACACGTCAATCATGATGGGGCATATAAGAATTGAAAGTTGTTCTAGGTATTCACGTTTAGCCTCGACTAAAATGTTGAGGTTATCCATTTATGATATGTGTGACTTTTTTTATTAACCGTTTACCGCATCCCCCCTGTATCTATTCGCAGCTTTACGTAGGTTTATCAGTGATGGGAAATATTCGTCTTCACTTTCCTGTGGTTTTTTACGTATCTTCTTCACTTCCCATGAAATATCCAATACTACATCACCTGTTATCACCACCTGAAACCCGTTATTTTCAAATTGCCGTTTTAAATACCTCGCCGCTTTGTATTTGTCAAATGATGGATACCCAACGAGATATGAAGGTATTTCTACAATTGTACGTTTTCCATGGGTATCGACTGTTCTGCGTATTTTTCTAGAAATTTGTTCATATATCTTCGTGTACGTTTCCTTCTTCATTTGATTTCGCTTGTCCGTTAAGCGCGAAATCTCGTCTACGGATATCATTACATTTATTTAGACTTATTTTTGATTAAATCCAACTCACCTTGCTCAAACGTACTGAAATCTATAAACTCACTACCTCGAATTGACGATTCAAACGGCGTGGTATCTGTAGGGGGAACCACCCCGAGAGGTTGTGTTCGGGCTCCCTGAATTTTTACAGTACCGGAAACGACGAGTATATCTACTACGGCCGAAAACCCAAACGAGAACCCACCCTGACGCATGAACATGAACATACACTGATACAATTCATGGTTTTTGGTTTTATGTTTAAACCCCTTAACAGACGTAGTCTCAATGATATATGTACATAATCCGGCTTTTTCTGTGACGTATTTATTTGACGACAGTACAAACTTTTCCATGAGATCATTGGAAATACTAACATTTTCATTTTCTTTGTATTCGCTCATGTTTGGCGCGGAATCGTTGAGAATCACAGTATGTACAGGCTTCGTGTAACCCGAATACCCGAAATTTTCTTTCGTCCTGAACATCAAGTATAACACGAGAGCTATCAAAATAACGAGAATGATTTTTATCATTTATTATATAGGTATAAAAAAACTTGTGTGTTATTTTTGATATTTTTTTGCGAGAATACATCAGGTATGTCTTTACTATTGTACAGTCCGAAGTGTCAACATAGTAATGATGTCATAAAATATATAAATTCCCATTCACAACTCAAACAAATTGTGCGATACCATAACGTAAACGAACTTGGTATCCCCCAACAACACCGCAGTAAGATCAACCGAGTTCCAACCATGTTGACACAGAATGGGAAGATACTCGTGGGACGTGAAATCCATAACTGGTTAGAATCGTTACTACCCGTACAGGAGTTGGATACGTGTGGGTTTAGTTCGTTTAACATGACAACTTTAGCTGGAGAATCTAACAATCAAATGTTCGGACTCGACGATTATGGTCGATCTCTTCAACCCGCTATGACACCCGAACTTCAAGCAAAGATTAGTTGTTCTGTTTCTGACGCATATACCGATATAAAGAAATAAGTGTAGCATTACCGAGAGATGCTAAAGCTATTAACTATCCAGGCGAGTGCAATTAAATCAACATTTGAAGTCCTCAAAGATATACTCAACGATGTGAATATTTATTTTAAACCAGATGGAATGTATATCGTAACACTCGACACCGCCCGTACATCATTGATAGATATGTTTCTATCGGCTGATAACTTTGAGGAATACTCGTGCATAGAAGATATGGAAGCTGGTATCAACATGTCAAATATGCACAAACTCCTCAAGACTATCACCAATAACGACGTACTCGTCATGTCGATCAATTCAAAAGAATATATGAACCTCGAAATTCACAACGAAAATAAGAAGACTTGCACTAAGTTTGCTCTTAAATTACTCGACATCAATGAAAACCAAATCGAAGTTCCAGACGTGCACATGACGATGAATACATCTTTACCGTCAGTCGACTTTCAACGTATGTGCCGTGACATGTCCAACATAGGTGAAGAAATTGAGATTATGCGAGAAGGTAACAAATTAATACTTTCAGTGAATGGTGATTTTGCTAATCAGGAAACTGTCATCGAGTGTACAGAAGAATCACCAAAGATGAGTGGTATGTATTCACTCAAATATATGAATATATTCACAAAGGCGACGAGCATGTGCTCAACTGTACAGATCATGCAGGAGGAACAAAATAGATTTCTCGTGTTGAAATATAACGTGGCAAATCTAGGCGAATTGAAATTTTACTTGGCAGCTAAGGTATCCGAAGATCAGTGAGCTTCCCCGTTTCGGTGGAAACATATTTCGTGAGCCCAAATGCGTTTCTTAATTTAATTGTTGGTAATTTCTTCATGGTTTTATCATTATACCATAACATATCTCTTATACTTATATCATTCTTATAAAAATCGTTATATGGTCCAGCGTATCTCCCAATCTTGGCGAGCATGTCTTTTACTGGTTTGTCGTTACAATCCATTAATTGCGCACTCGATAAGGGTATATTAAAATGAACACCCAACGATTTCTTTGGCGGCCACGTATACTCTAGGTCGTACGTTAAGAATTTATACACTTTATTATTGTACCAGAATTTACATCGCACAACATGGTTTGTAACACACGGTGGTGGATTCGTGATATCATCAGAATCCTTAAAATCCACATAATATTCATATGAATCATCGACCCAATTCGAAGATTCCTTTTTCCAGAAAATACTTTCTATATCTTCTACATCTTTTGAATGATCATATTTATATTCGATACAAGTACTTATTATAGAAAAATCATTATTATGAAAAAAAAACTTTATGAATTGTTTTATATTATAAATAGCGTTAATTAAAAACGAGTGAAGTAATTTCATTACTCTAAATGGAAGGTAATTTTTTAAGTAGATATAACAAACGAATAAATGAATGGATGGACAAAATAAAAAATGATCCAGAAAAGAGATCTACGTATGAATCAGATATGTCAGATTATATCATGCGCTGTATGCCTTATTTGAAACAATACACTGACGAATCCATGAAAGAAACCCATACCGATAATGTGTTCAATTGTAAAGAAACGGTGGGGTTACAACGAAAAGATATTTTCGTCGATTACCTGATAGATGTCGAAAAAAAAACACTCGATAGACCCATCGAACGATACGTGACCGCGTGCCCGACGTGCCCAGATAGTAATCTTTTTCATTTTAACAATACGAGTGAAATCATATGTGATGGTTGTGGTTTGGTCGTAGAGGTTGTGATAAGTGAAGAGTTGACATACAAAGAAGAACAAGAGACCTCCGAAAAAATAATTAATTATTCGTATAAACGAGATAATCATTTTAACGAATGGCTTTCACAATTTCAGGCACAAGAAATGACCACTATACCAACAGATGTCATAGCGGAACTTCGGAATGAATTCAAAAAGATGAAAATTAAACTACTCACGGAGATTACTCATGCACGGGTCCGGGCGCTCTTAAAGAAATTGAAACTTAACAAGTATTATGAACACGTTCCATATATCACGAATATATTGAGTGGGATAAAACCACCAAAAATGCCCAAAGAACTTGAGGAACAATTGAGAATGATGTTCAAAGATATTCAAAAGCCATTCGACGATAATTGCCCATCAGAACGTAAAAACTTCTTAAGTTATTCGTATGTTTTATATAAATTCTGTGAACTTCTAAGTGAAGATTCGTATCTACAATACTTTCCACTTTTAAAGTCGAAGGAAAAACTACATCAACAGGATATCATTTGGAGGAAAATTTGCAGTGATTTATCGTGGGAGTATATCCCAACAGTATAACGTAAACACATTTAAAGCTTTTACACGAGTAAAGTATATGATCCAGTAGCTCAGTTGGTTAGAGCGTGGTGCTTATACATAGTATATATTAGTGAAGTCATATTCGCCTAAGGCACGCCAAAGTCACGGGTTCGAGCCCCGTCTGGATCACTTTTTAGTTGTATTGTATTTTGTATAACTAAAAAGTGGTATTATAACATGCGCTACGGTTCTACCCATAGAACGTCATTTAAAGTGCGGTGGAATTTAAAGGGACTTGTCCAGGATCACCACGTGATACCTACACAATTTAAGACACACCCTATTATTCAAAAATATGAATATGATATGAATGCGAGTTCAAATATAGTAATGTTACCAACAGTGTATGGTAAACATATACTAAATGTACGAGATGACCGTCTCGTACATTCGGGGTCGCATCATAAATATAATACATATGTACTTTTTATATTAAATTCCATCTCAAGTAAAAACGATTTAAATATGTTTGTTTCATTTTTAAAAGAATCATGTAGATATAACCCTAGTCAAATCCCGTGGTGAATGATTAAACGCTAATAACATTCAATAAATGTAAATGGTTTAAAGAATTAAATTGATATACTATTATATGGCGATTGATAAAACGAAGAAGGATAAACTCACCGATTCTGAAAAGAAGAAAATTAAACAGGACAACAAGGCGAAGGCCAACCCCCAAAAGGCTGCCGATAAGAAGGAAAAGAATGACGCGTGTCGTGAAAAGCGAAAGGAAGAGGGAACCTCAAAATCATTTGCTTAATTAAATAATAGTAGTCTCAATTATAATAGAGATATTTTAGATACATTTAATACGTGTATATAAAATTTCAGTCAGATTCCAATGTAATTTTTTTAATTTCAATCTTACCATTTTTAGTAGGTGGATAATTTATCAAATATGCTGTACGTATCCCAGTCAATCGAAGGTAGTTATATCCCTGAATATCAGCGTGTTCACTCAATGATTTTACAACTTTAAATTCGAGTACGATCGATTTATCTATGATAATATCAGATCGAAGGTTTCCTATGACATGTCCGTGAAATAGAATAGGTATGACACGTTCAGATTCATATGGTATATTCCGTTCCCGTAGTATAATTTCCATGGCGTTATGATACACGCGTTCACTATATCCCGGACCGAGTGTATCATAAATGCATGTAGCGAGTTCTTCTACATCCATCACTTGATAAAGTATCATTCTTAATCTTTAAGGTCTTGACGCATCATAGAGTCTTCAAGTTCGTCAACTTCGTGCCACGCGAGATGACACTCATATGAATTTTTAGTGGTTGCACATATTTCATGCGCCTCTTTAATAGCTTCCTTAAATCTCAGGCGAAGTCGGGGGTTATCACGAATCTTGATTTCGGGTTGAATGAATGGTTTATTGTATACATTCTCTAGAACGTTTGCTCGAATCTTATTCAATTTGTGACGATGTAGCACTCGGTCAATATGTGAGCACGTAATCGTCATATATAGTATACGTTTTTATATTTTAATATCATTCAGGAAATGCGGTATGAATACAATGAAAAAAACTAGTATCATTATATAATGTCGGATATCCCAACGATGAACTTGTCGGAAGATGCCTCTGGAATGGTTCCAATAAACCACTCTACTTCGTTTATGCCTGAAAATTTCCATGAAAAAAATGTGGGTGAAAAGAAAGATACTATGGACTCCACGCCGATCTCCGACGTTATGGGTCAACCCCAACAGCAACAGCAGCAATTCAACGAACCCCCTACTATGGCCATGGATCCCCGTATGCTCGACGCTCAACCCCGTGTTGAACTCCCTCGTCAAGACGCCGCCAACAGGTCGCAAAAATCTGAGACTCCTGCAAAGGGTAAACAAAACCCTTTTAACCTTACCGACGATCAGTTTCACGCACTTTTGGTAGTTGCGTGTACCGGTGTCGCTGTTAGCAAGCCCATACAGGAAAAGCTTGCGAACACGGTTCCTAAGTTCCTAAACGCCCAGGGTGGTCGTAGTCTGGTCGGTATCGCCTCTACTGGTGCAGTGGCTGGTCTCATATTCTTCGTGATACGTCGTTATACCTGAATAATAGCTTTACCTTGAGTATAGTAAGTCGCGAGTAGCCCAATTATAAAAGATACCATCACTACGGTCGTGGTAAGCGCAGTTTGTTTAGGGTCTTTTCCGTACTCTTTGAAATTTTTCTTCAACTGTGGCCATATTCCACCTTCAGTTAAAGTAATTAATAGTAGAGTCGACACAAATACGGTAATTCCCAAACTCCCCTTCGACATACTCAAGAGTAAATTGTTGTCGCTCAAATATCGTAACATTATAGGGTACACGGCAGATAGTATAGTCATATTTACCCAATACTTCGTCTCTGCACGAATAACACTTGAACCAAACATCAATGCAAACCATGGAATGGCGGCCTTTACAATGTCAGTAACTGGTGGACTGACGAACACAGAAGTCATTTATAATACCCTGATATTATTTATCACGTATATTCTTACCACAAAATGGGGTTGTCTTACGTATTGAATCATAGACACCTATAGCTACAGCCTCATTCTTCAACTTTTCGTACCGTGCCCAGAAATCGTCGCTATGAGAATACTCCTTTACCATACAATGTGCGAGTTCGTGTAATAAAACGTGAAAGATTTCATTTGGCGTGCCGTCTATGCATATCCCAATTTCCGCACCTTTGTTCGTGTTATAGCCTACGACTGATGGTTTACCAGTGTGTGCAACGATTGGTATTTCGCGGTGTAGCATATCATAATGTGGGTCACCCGTCTGTATGAGATGTTCCCTGAGTGTCTTATATTTCTCTTTTACGTCGAGAATACGCTGATCATCTTTCATGTTTGTGAATATTAAAAAATTAAGTATAACTAACACGAATAGCAGTATCATTTTTATATACGAAGATAAATTTACTGTACAATTCAGAAATTGGATTTCCCTTTAATCCTTCCCATGACATCAACGAAAATCCCATAGTCTCCAATTGTGTTACCAATAAGTCTTTATGTGCGATAGGTTCAGATTTCGGACCTTCTGCGTAATATGGCGTGTCGATTAAATGTACAAATAGTTTTTCACCAAAATTACCACTACTCGTTTCTTTCATTTTAAAAAAATTTCCCTTTTTGTCATTGTATGGTGTTTTAAAAATAATTTTTTCTGAATCTGGAAGAATTCCCATGAATATACCTCCATTTTTCATACGTTTTCTTATTTCGTGGAGTGTACTCGTAAATAATTCGCGAGACTGAAAAATATAATGAAGTGCGAAATTGTAACACACAATGTCGTATTTTCTATTTGGACACGCGTGTATATCACCATGATAAAAGTTGACACGCATTTTCATAGTCTTTGCACGTAATTTGGCTTCCTCAAGAGCTTCGTTTGATGGTTCACACATGTTTATATTGACACCAACGCCTCGCCATTTTTGGAGATCACCGCCAAACCCACAACCCACATCGAGAATACTGTCACCTTTTTTTGCACATTTCTCGATGAGTCTGCGCTTCTCGTCATTGTGAAGTTTACGAAGTTCTTCCATGATATTAAATCAATTGAAAACTTTAAACCACTTAGGCTGACTAAATGTATTTAAAGTTTTTGGTATATGTAAATATATAATGTCTCTCGAACAAGACTATACTACCGTACCTGGGCAGGTGTTTGCGTGCCTATCCGTCGTAGGACCAGAATCTCCCCAAAAGAATGACAAGTTCGGTATTAAGATCAGGGGTGCGTTTGCTACACGAGATGAGGCTGCGAATCACGCGAAACGTCTTCAAAAAGAAGATTCAACCTTCGATATCTACGTGGTCGATATGTATAAATGGTTACTTATCCCACCCGACCCGTCAAAAATTGAAGACGCGCATTATACCAACGAAAAGCTCGAGACGTTGATGACTGGATACAGAGAGAATCAGGCTATGGCCGCGAAGATGTTTTCCGAACGTAAACGAGACATGATCAGTACGTCAGTCGGGGGTGAAAACTCATTCATTAAACCCGGTGACGAGAATTCCCAGTTCTATTCCAAACCAGATGAGGCCCCTATTTCACACCCAGCCGATATCATCGAACGTTTACAAAAGGATAAACCTGACGCTCCAATGGAAGAACTCGTAAAGGAGGCTGACGCGATTGTAGCCATCGAGATTGAAGAACGACGCAAGAAACGCGAGGAAGAGGACAAGGCTGCGAGGACAATTGAAGAGGGAGAAGAAGAAGAGGCTTAGATATATTCATAATTTTTAATACACACTTTTAATTTATAAAAATAAATATATTCATATTTATAAATTAAAATACTTTGATTATAAAAAAATAATTATTTATAGTATGAATTATAAACTTGTTGGATTTATAATCATTTTAATTATTATTTTTTCAATAATAGTATTAGTAACGTTAGGTGGTGAAGATACTACAATTTCTACTGTCACGGCCACAGATGTATTAAACGATAATTTAAAAGATCCCGTTATCGTGAGTAGAGCGTATTTTACTGGTTCATTAGATGGTCCTACTGGTTCATTTAAGGGGTACCCATCAAGCTGGTCGGAGGATAACCGGCTGCATAGTTTTTCCCATAAAAAATCCTAAAATAAACGCCACGAATATCACGATATATGCCGTTTTATCAAGATTTGAAAAAAAATCTATATTTTGTGGTGGCGAATTAAATTGTGGGGGTGGGGGTGGGTGTTGATAATAGTATGACGGGTCGAGCATCGATGCGTTTATTTCATCACCGTCTTCCCTTTCGTCGTTATTATTGTCTCTATCGGGGATAGTAGGTGTATATTCAATCGGATTACCTAATTCAGTTTCCATATCTATATTAAGTAACTCATTTTTTTAAGCATTATCTTCCTCATCACTATCAATAGCATCAGGTACTACAAAATCTTTGAGATCACCATTTTCGTCAACTTCGTCATCATCGTCGCCACTAAAATCTTCTTCTTCACTCTCACTCGTATCAGTGTCACTCGCAACGTACGATCCGTCGTATTCGTCTTCTAAGAAGTCATCTTCTGGTATCTCTTTAGGTTCGTACGAAGCAGGCTTTTTAGAGACGCGCCCTGAACGGGTTTTGGTTAAAGTACTCATATATTCTGTAAAGCCTCTAATCTTTTAAATGTATTTAGGTTTAAAGTTTAAATCTCTATTAATAGCCTCATTCATCAAAACATTTTCAAATTCATATCCAAGTCGTTGACCGAGGTAAGCAAGTTTATCCTGGACATCTGTATCTATGGGTGACATATACATAGGAATATCATTGAGTGTTTGTATAGCCTGATGTAACATCTGCTGCGATTCTTTTACGTGCTCGCGTTTCTTTTTCGCGAGTTGAATAGTGGCGAAAAATGAACTGTATATTTCTTCATTTATCCCTGAATATACATGTGTTTCCTTTATGATATCGTCAACTGCGTTCATCGACGTATCCACACTCGTTACCTGCGAGATGATAAACATAAAAATTATGATGAACAAAAGTGTGACCATCTATAATATCTTTGTGATTTTATCTGTAAGCATATGTTTGCGTCCTTTGCAACATGTTCGCTCAATTTCGTTTTTCGTAATTTTCATTTTAATATTCGGGGCACAACAATCCACACATGAATAATCTGTGAATACTGTATATGTCTTACCCTTTTTAGTCATACTCTTCACCTTTGCAGGTGCATCTTTTATCATATGTTTATTGATAAACGTACACAGTAACGGAACCGGGTCATCTACGTGTGGTTCAATTTTCGGTTTGAACGTAGATGGTTTGGTAATGTACCCACCCGTGTACATTTTATTGTATATTTTATCAGGTAAAAAATGCTTTCTCCCCGCAAAGTCTTTGCAAAACCCAAACTTTCGACCCCGGTTCGTTTCACATAAACAAAAACATTTCTGCATTATGACATTCCCCTGAATCATAAACCATACATGATTCGATGCATGTGTACGTCCCAAATTTTCACAATACTTGGAATTCGTAGAGACTAAATAAATATTTTCTTTTTTAAATACTTTTGTCACTTCAGAATTTGATTGTCCATTTAAATGTTTTTGAATAAAATTTTGAATGTACCCTATAGTCTCTTCATCTGAAAACACATCTATCATATCTTTATGGGTAAACGAACCCTCTTCACGTTTAGATCCTTCTATGACGATATGGTTTGTGTTTTGAGTTCGTATAGTGGTCATGTGTAGGATCTCAACATTCGGTTTTGCTTGGAATATATCAGTGAGGTTCGATTTAACAGAATTATACATGAAGACTGGTAAGTAAAACCCCCGTGTCACTCGTCCTATGTTATTACAAGATTCGCAACCACGTCCTTCGCATGGTTCATGTTTGTCACGCTTATGAGACCATGGCATTCGAAATCCACTCCCTCTCACGTTACGCTTACCATTACCGTAAACCGATGTATCAATTATATCCTTCCAGCTTTTAGTGGGAAACATAAGTGATAGCGCTGACACTATATGTGAATGCAAAGCCATAGCGGAGCCGCAATCGACGACAAAATCCTGCCAGTTGATGTGGATACCATGTTTGATGAGACCACCCACGGGTCTTGGTTCTGCGACTGATACGATTGCGTTTTTACCACCTAAAAATGAAACACGATCACATATGATTCGTACAATTTCTTTCAGACGATCAAATGGTATTTCTTCTTCATCTTTGTAGTCCATATCCACAAAAAAATTAAACGTTTCCGTCTTTTGTTCGACGACGTAAATCTTTTCGTCTGCATTTACGGCTCGTACGTATTCTTCATAAAATTCATTCAATTTATCAAATGGGACAGATAGTTTACCGCCATCCATTAGCACATGTGATAAATTGGAGTTGTTGTAAAAACCTTGTCGGCGACACCACGACTTGAACATGTTTACTTATATTATACTATGTTTATTTTTTTAATATTCTTCATGCCATATAGATCGACGGCATGAAATGTCTAAATATTCTTCGCCCGATTCAGATAATTCTTTCTTAAGCACGAGAAGTTCGTACACAGTTTTTTCTTTTATATCTTCTACGTAATTATCAGCTTCATCAATTGTATAAGACTTTATAGTCATAAGAATATCCTTGATCTGCATTAAAATATAACTCTTTGATTTCATTCTTTAATATAAAAGGATTTTCTATCCCGTGAGGACACGCATTTATAAAAATCATTGTTCTGAATGATATTCTGAATTATTCTATCCCATCTATGCCTTGAATTAAATTCCGGAAGTGTATCGAAACTCATATAATCGTTTTCATCATATGCTCGCTTTACATGTATCTTCTTCGTGTACATCTTATACTTCTCTTCATTGAAACGTCTAATTAGTTCATTCTGTTGCTGCCTCGTATAATCTACAAAGAGTATAAAGACTGTATATTCGAGTTCGACGTTTTCACTTTCCTGTACGTTGAATGTGAAAGATGTATATTCTCCATTCTTGAGTGAAATGACACCCCTCGTCTCTTCTCGTAATTCACGTAGAGCACAACGGAGTGGATAGAATATCTCTCTTCGTTTACAACCACCCGTGACAAATATCCACTCTTTAAATCTCTTATCTCTAACGGTTAAAAACCTTGGTATATTTTCTGTGAAAGACACAGGTATAGCGATGGCCTTGTATTTCTTCATGGCTTATTGCATTCTATATTTTACTGATACTATTATATGGAACTCACTGCGCAGTGTTCGCCACGGGTTGAATGGCGTTCATTTGCGACGTTTGAGTGACTGAATTTTCCTGTACTCTGGGGGCGACCTCTTCTTCATCTTCTTCATCTTCATACTCACCGTCGTCTGTGGAATATATGTACGAATCGTGCTTATCAACGAGATTCTTCATCTCATATAGATCATTCTTAGTTTTACCAAATTCCCTGTACATATACAAAGTCGCTGCGATGCATACGACGACCGCTGCAATAATGGCTGTATCTCTATCCAAAGAAAACATCTTATATGATAATTACAAACCTTTTTTTTAAGTAGATATAACTGCACCTAAATAATTTGTTTTATTCTGTGGACAGTCGTATCCACTTTGTCCAAATTGGACTTCGTTATAATGCCCATCTTTACAAGGTGCTGGCCCAACTGGAATGTACTTCTCAAGTGTTCTAGATTTTGGGTCATATGTAATTATAAAGATGAACGCTAATGCGAATAGCAAAAACCACATGGTAATATATACGGGGATTTAATTGGAGTACATGAGACCACCCATACCATTTTCAATGCGAAGAATGTTATAGTTCACCGCGTACATGTCACTGTCAAACGCGCCGATATCAGTCACGAGACGAGCCGAATCGATACGACTGAAATTCAATGTACCGGTAGGCTGAAGCTTAGACGTGTCAATGCAGAAAGGGTAGAGGAAGTTTTCAGAGTTGGTCGCCTTGAGGGTTGAGAAAGGCGTGGCGTAGTAAAGCGACGCGGACGTGTAATGGGGCTTCGCGGACTTGGCGTCACCGACATCGGTACCGTTAATTTGAAGCTTGACCTTACCGTCTGCGAACCCAATCGCGGTATCCTTCCGGGTCGCGAGGAACTTGATGGGGTGGTTATAGTTAAGCTCTTGGATGGTGGCACCAGAAGCGATAGACATTTGAGTCTGGGTGATGAGCATGTTATGGGGAGTCGAGGCAATCGTTGACCTTTCGTCGGTGTCAAGATAGATGAACTGCGCATGTACTTCATAGTCTGACTGACTGACCGAACCCCATGAAATACGAAGCTCGACATCGTGGTACTGGAGCGCCACGAGAGGAAGTGCGGACTGTGCATTCTCACAAAAGGAGAATCGAAGAGGGTAGAATTGGGTATCGTTCGCGCCATCACCCGCAGCCGCGGACGACTTAGAATACGACTGTGAAAGCATAACCGGTGCGATGTCTTGAGAAAATTCGGAAGTTTGCGTGTCAATGACCTGACCACCGATCAAAAGTTCAACCTTTTTGATTTGAAGCTTCCACGCTGCACGAGACAAAGTTTGGGGCGCGCGATTGGAAATGTATACGTATCCAACGAGATCACCCTTGCGCTCGAAGCGTACGGTGGACATACCATTGGTAGATGGGTTACCCTGGATAACCTGCTTTTCAACAGTTTGTGCAAAGTTAGTGTGACGTCTGTACGACGAACGGAAAAAAGACACCTCTGGCTTACCCACAATATGAGCGTCCTGAGCGCCAATGGCGACGAGTTGGGCAATACCACCAGACATTTTATATTATACTACGTTTTTTTTTAAGCATTATAATAAGGAAATTTTTGCATTGATCGACTCCGTTAGGAGGAGTGATAGAATACCAAGCATCGCGAGTCGGCCGTTCAGAAGTTCCGTTTCGGGTTTCCACGGACCCTGGACATACCCTTCATCACCGGGGTTAGCAGCAGTCCCGAGGAACGTGAGCGCGGTCACGGCAACCGTAAGACCGATATGTTACTGGAACTGTGTATTGAGGGAGTGGTCGGTCACGAGTTCGTCGACGAGCGCCGACGTGAGCCCGATCATGGCAGCCCGACCATTAACGCGTTCCGCCATAGACAGGAAATCGTTCGGGCGATCAATCTTCGTGAGAGGCGTTCCTTTGGACGCGTGCGTTTTAATCGATCTGGATCTGGATCTGGGTCTGGACTTGGGGATGACGGTAACGATGGGTTTGAGGGCGGCAATGCAGGACATTTGTATCTTTTATACGTGGCAGATCTTTAAGTTAATAATCTCTTGACACGTGTAAATAAATTCGGTCTGTTATGATTTATTGTGATGTATAATATCACGCGATCTTGCTTTGACCCATTCGTGGCCGAATGTGGATATCTATTATCCATGGTAAACCCCTTACCATTCATCTCGTAACATATCCCGTTTTTGGCGTGCCATAAATAACAATTCTTCGGACATTTTATACCGAGATGGTATGTGCATTTATACGTATCATCGTCATCTTCGGTATCCACGTGGACCGATAACCCAGAACCACCTGTGAATACTGAAAACCCGGCGTACTGTATGGTTTCATCTAAACTTTCTAATAGGGATACGGTCTGGGGACACCATTTAGCCCCGGGAGCATATTTGTCGTCGCGCAATAGAAGCCATTTATAAAATCCACTGGCAACATCATCATCTACCCATGTAGAATGCGTATACTTCGGTAATGTTTCGAACTCCGAACGAATCACTCTCCAGTGTTTATTGAGTTCGTGAATTTTCATACTGTTAATTATTGATATTTTTTATTCGGTCCTATTTCGTGTATGAAATTAAGGTTGGTCGAGTTCGATTATGGATTCATTTATCCGTTTCATTATTAGTAACGATACTGAAAAAAGGCAAGCCGAAGTATTTGCGACGATCATCGGGACGATCATATAGTACATAGAATATATGAGCCCGAGGGTACTCGCGAGCATGTTGATATTTAAAAACATATAATTGAGTGCACGAGTATCTTTAGTCTTATACACATGCACAATTTGTGGCACGAACATGACCGTGATCAATATAGAGCTCACGAGTCCGATGATATCGATAATATATTCCATACTTATTTACATGTATTTATCCATACTTAGGATCAAAATTATTAAGTATACAGTGAATAAACAATGGGGTGGTTTCGTGTGGGGAACAATACACGAAGTCGCCATAGGTTATCCAGAAATCCCAACTGAAACTGATAAAGAAGAATATAAACAGTTTTACGATCTCATCATGAAGAGACGCATCTGGGCTGACTGTGTTTATACCAACCCTGTTATTTTCGGTATCGACGAATAAATGCGACGACCCAACCTGTAGGTTACTCGCGATATCGACCTTCCCTGAAAATATATGGCTTGTCGTCGCGACCATTATAATAGCTTAGATAAAATGTACTGCATTTTATGTGAGGTAATGATTATTCCGGGATGAGATTAAATTGTGCTACATGTGGGAGATACCCACCAACAGGTTTAGGGTTATGTAATAGTAATCGAAAATCCATCCCAGGGTTGAGTCTTCGTGTGAGAGAATTCAACACTTGTCACAGTAACTGGCATGGGAATATACCACGAAACAACAGCTTGAGCATTAAATATATTCGCAGCTGTAACGTAATTATACCCACCCACTGGCTTATATCTATTGTTAAACGTGTTATTTTCAGAACGATTAACCGAACCCTGTACAGCTGATACATGGTTACCCCAAAACCTAATTTGTGAATATCCGGTATACTGAGAATCATAAACTTTCATTGTGACCTGATCATTAGGGTGTACATCAATACCCCGGACACTATTCTGAGCTGTAGAACTCACTTGGGGTCCGATACGTCCGGCAATATTTATCGTATATGAAGTATTAGTCGTTGTATAACTGAGAGGTGATGGATTAATGGTAGACGTGATGCTTGTAGTAACGGATGCCGCTAATACCAACGATGGTGTTTTATTATTAAACGCTAGTAAATTAATAGCACCCGAAGCGGGTGCTGACCCACCACCACTGAAAGTTTCTCCGTATAATTCTTTGAGGCTGTGAGGTGCCGTACCACCGAACAATGTCGAAACGGCGTTTAAGCTCGTCATTTATATTAACCGATTTTTTCTTTTAATTCTTTGATAGCCTCTACGAGTAACCCGATGACGTTCCCGTATGCGAGAGAGTAACTTGTCTCTTCTGAACCGTGTACGACTTCGGGGAGAACCTCTAGGACCTCTTGTGCGATGAGGCCCGTGGACGGTTTATCGTTCATCATGTACGTGTACCCTCCGATGGCACACACCTTATCGAGTGCGTTCTCGATGCGTTTGATATCTGTTTTGAGACGTCTGTCGGAAGATGCTGTGACATCACCGGTTGCGTAAATGTCACCAGCTACATGTAATTTATATGTAGGACTCGTCGTCCCGATGCCGACGTTGCCTGCATCTGTAATACGTAATCTTTCTACAGTGGCATCGTAGCTTGCCTGATTGGGTGCAACTGTAAAAAAGGCGAGATCCGTCGATTGAATAAGATGCCGAGCATTGGGGGACGAATAGGTCTGCTTATTTATGCCACATATTTTCGCTCCAATTTTATCTGTTTGTGCATCACGCCAGGTACTAAATAAAATCTGATTTCTTGAACGTTCTAATCCAGATGTCGTCGTATTCGCAGCACTTCCCGCATAGTTGGTCGCTCCTATACGAAGGGATGCGTTTCCCGCACCCACATGTAAATTGTGAGTCGGACTCGTCGTCCCGATGCCGACGTTGCCGTTTGGGGCGATGGTCACACGTTCTGCGAGTGAGTCATTTAGTTTCGTCCAAAATCCCATCCCACCGTCATTTTCTGCATTTGCAGTCGAAGATTCTCCCTTCTGTCTGAAGGATATCCGTGCTACTTCACCGAGAGCCGAGTTTCCGTCATTAGCGTGAAATCCG